>Ga0156404_1007_pt1 | contig 147274 bp, 120 predicted proteins | sample RifOxyA3_FD_108047 | JGI IMG/M metagenome (GOLD analysis project Ga0156404, IMG submission 108047) | Ignavibacteria bacterium RIFOXYA12_FULL_35_25 | reverse complement strand
AGAAATTTTGATAATCTGAGGATTGCCATTCTCTTCTTCAACGGCAAACTCAACTTATTTTCACACTATTAACGGTAGAACCATTTTTATAAATGAATATTTATTAGGAAGCTGTTCTTTATTTCGAATATTATTCACGCGCTTAATATGGAATGCCGTCTTCTAATTGCTGTCCGGCATGTGGAAAAGCGCATTCTCATTCGTGGAAAAGGGACAGCTCCTTAATTATAAATAAAAGAAGGATTAGAAATGAATCTTACCACAAACTATCTGGGCTTAGAGCTTAAGAATCCGATTATTCCTTCAGCAGGACCATTATCTCAGGAAATCAGCAGCATCAAAGCAATGGAAGATGCAGGAGCTGCGGCGGTCGTTCTTTACTCGCTTTTTGAGGAAGAGATCGAGCAGGAATCGCTCGAACTTTATCAACATACAAATGCACATAAAGAAAGTTTTGCTGAAGCACTGGATTATTTCCCGGAGCCATACGATTTCAAGATTGGGCCTGATAAATATCTTGAACACATTCGCAAAGCTAAGGAAGCTGTTGATATTCCTATCATAGCAAGTTTGAATGGGAAATCGGTCGGCGGCTGGATTGATTATGCCAAAAAGATTGAACAAGCCGGGGCAGATGCACTTGAATTAAATATTTATTTTCTAGCTTCTGATCCAAAGTTTCCTGGAACCGAAATTGAACGTGAGTATTTGAATATTGTTAAAGGAGTTAAGATGAATGTAAATATTCCTATTGCCGTTAAGATGCATCCTTTCTTTAGCTCGGTTTCATGGATGGCTGAGCAGCTTTCCAACGTTGGTGCCGATGGATTGGTCTTGTTCAATAGATTCTATCAACCTGATATTAATTTAGAGACTTTAGAAGTTGAACCAAACGTTTTGCTTAGCACTCCAATGGCAATGAGACTCCCACTAAGGTGGATTAGCATGTTATACGGAAGAGTTAATGCTGACCTTGCTGCTACCAGCGGCATTTACTCTGAAACTGATGTAATTAAAATGGTTATGGCTGGAGCAAAAGTTACCCAAATGCTTTCCTGCTTATTAAAATTTGGCATCGGGCATATTACCGAAGTTATTAACCAGGTGGTTTATTGGATGGAAGTGAATGAATATGAATCGTTGGAGCAAATGAGAGGCAGCATGAGCTATAAAAATGTTGCCAATCCTTCCCAGTTCGAACGTGCAAATTATATGAAAGTTCTCCATTCATATAAATAATATTGAAGATTGTCGTCATTTTAATTAAGTTTCAAATGAAATGAGACAAAAAATTATTACGTTCATCCGAAATATTAATTTAGAAGCGGTAATATGGATTGCCGGACTTCTTTTTCTTGCGTTTTACGAGACGTTTAATAATTATCATTTTACTTTATGTCCTATAAAAAACTTGGGGTACTCCTTTTGTCCGGGTTGCGGTTTAGGTGAATCCATTTCTCATTTGTTTAGGTTTGAAATTCTAGAATCTCTCCATGCTCATCCTCTTGGAATATTTGCGCTTATCATTTTATTAAACCGGATAGTTTTTTTACTTTTAAAATCTTATCATAATTACCAAAATTACCTTTCACAAAATCTAGGAGAAATCAATAATGTCTAATCTACTTACTCTCATGCCCAACCTCGAACCTGACGAATTGAATTTCGTTCAAATGCTTTTGAAAGATGCAGACGATAACAAGCAGCAGCAATTCGCTATGATTTATAATTCGCGAAGGAAGGATCCTCAAACTATTTTACTTTTAACTTTAATTGGTTTTATTGGTATTGCCGGTGTTCAAAGATTTGTTCTCGATCAAATCGGCATGGGTTTACTTTATCTTTTTACATGTGGTCTTTGCATTATCGGTACAATAGTCGATTTGGTAAATCATAAAAGTTTAGCATTTGACTATAACCAAAAAGTTGCGCGCCAGGTAGCTGGAATGGTTGGGTTGTGAGGTTTTCTTGTCAGCCATTTAGAAATTTAATTTCTTTAAAGGCTTTCACCGAAGTAATTTATTTGATTGAAGCTTAGGGATGTATTTATTCAATATACTTGATTAGCTTTAGTTATCTTTGATAAAAAAATTTTATGACTCAGGAAGAACACATAAATTATTGGCTGGAAAGTGCTTGGCACGATTATGAAGTTTCTGAAAGTTTATTTAAATCCGGAAAGTACGATTGGTGCTTGTTTATTACCCATCTAGTTTTAGAGAAAACTTTGAAGGCCGTATTTGTGAAAAATAATCAGAATAAAATTCCTCCTAAAATTCATAATCTAGTTAGGTTGGCAGAGTTATCACTTTTAAATCTGAATGAGAAGCAGAGAATATTTCTGGATGAAGTTAATGATTTTAATTTAGAAGTTAGGTATCCGGAGTCTATAAAAATTATTCTAAAGAAATAGCTGAAAAATATTTATTAGAAAGCAAAGAATTTGTAGAATGGCGGAAGTTCCAACTGAAATAAAATCCTTGTTACTAAATTATATTACCCTATTGAATAGGAATAATATTCCAGTTGAGAAAGCTTATCTTTTTGGCAGTTATTCAAAAGGAAAGAATAAGGATTTTAGTGATATTGATCTTGCAATAGTATCGAATGTTTTCGAAGGTGTGAGAATAAAAGACCGCAGCAAAATCAGAAAAATTACATTATCTGTCAGCTCTATCTTGGAAGTGTTGCCATTCAATCCTAAAGATTTCACTGAAGAGAACCCACTTGTAAAAGAAATAATCGAGACGGGAATTAGAATCGCGTAAAAATCTCCCATTCTGGTCTTCTCGATAGTTTTAAGATTCACATTTCCCATCTTTTCCATTCATATAAATTTCTTTAACTTTAGCTAAGTAAAAATATATCAACTCGAATAAGATTAGAGAAAACCATGGAACAAAAAGAAAAATTTATTTCGACAATTCAAGAGGGATATACCATTAAAGGTGATTCTATTCTGCTGGGCGGAGCAATTCTTAATGGTGAATGTTTATCAGGAAATAACATCAAAGTTCCTCTTAAAACATTGAACAGGCATGGACTAATTGCAGGCGCAACAGGAACGGGCAAAACAAAAACTCTGCAGGTAATTGCTGAAGGATTATCTTTAAACAGCATTCCCGTTATGATGATGGATATCAAAGGTGATTTGAGCGGACTTGCAAAACCAGGCTCAGCAAATCCTAAGATTGAGGAGCGTCATCAAAAAATTGGAGTACCCTACACACCAAATGGGTTTCCTGTTGAACTTTTCACAATCTCACAAGAAAAAGGAGTGCGCCTTCGAGCAACTGTATCTGAGTTTGGGCCAGTTCTTCTCTCGAAAATATTGGAACTTAATGATGTACAAGGCGGACTGATGGCTGTTATCTTCAAATATTGCGACGATAAGAAAATGCCGCTTCTTGACTTGAAAGATCTTAAAAGTATGCTGCAACTTCTTTCCGATACAGGTAAAGGTGAATTTGAAGCAGCATATGGAAAAATTTCAACAACCTCGATGGGAACTATGCTTCGCAAGGTAATTGAACTTGAGCAGCAGGGTGCCGATTTATTTTTTGGCGAAAGATCATTTGATGTGGATGATCTTCTGAAAATTGATCAAGAAGGAAGAGGAATGATTTCCATCTTCCGTTTAACTGACATTCAAAATAAGCCCAAGCTGTTTTCAACTTTTATGCTCTGCTTGTTAGCAGAAATATACGCGTTATTTCCCGAAGAAGGTGATTTAGATAGACCTAAGTTGGTAATATTTATTGATGAAGCACATCTCATTTTTCAAGAAGCTTCCAAAGCATTGCTTGAGCAAATCGAAACAATCATAAAATTAATTCGCTCAAAAGGTGTTGGAATTTTCTTCTGTACACAAAATCCTACTGATGTTCCCGATTCGGTATTATCACAGCTCGGTTTGAAAGTGCAGCACGCGCTCAGAGCTTTTACTGCAAAAGATAGAAAACAAATCAAATTGATTTCGGAGAATTATCCTATATCGGAGTTTTATAAGACCGAAGATTTATTAACATCCTTAGGAATTGGAGAAGCGGCGGTAACAGTTCTCAATGAGAAAGGATCGCCGACTCCGCTCGCCGCAACTTTGTTGTGTGCACCAAAATCGCGCATGGATATTCTCACTCCCGGAGAAATTGACGAGCTGATTGCAAGATCTATGTTAGTTAAAAAATACAATGAAGTAGTTGACCGAGAAAGTGCGCACGAAATTCTAAAAAGAAAACTTGAACAAGTAACTCAGGCAAGGGAAGCTGAAGAAGCACCACAGCAAGGCACTCCGGTTAGGAAGAGTAAAGAAAAAAGTGTGGTTGGAGAAATTCTTGGTAGCACCGTAACCAGGCAAATTGGGAGAACCGTTGCGCGTGAGGTTACTCGTAGTTTACTCGGTATTCTTGGTATTGGCGGTACAAGAAGAAGGAAAAGTCTATTTTAACTTCATAAATTTTCAAGAGAGAAAATCGAGTCTGCATTTTGTTAATGTTGGGCTGGGAGAGCATAGCTAAAATAGTTGATAGGTTTTCTCTCTAAAATAATTTTTCGGCTGCACTCTCTCCTAATCTATTGTAGAACTTAATCCTTTCGAAGAGAAAATTAATCGCACTTGTAAATAAGTTTAAGCATACCTAAATTTCTTTCCAAAAGAAGCTTAAATATGAAAAACATATCCAAAGAAGATTATTTGAGTGAAATCTATAAGCATGAAGACTCAAATGGTCAGATAAAAGCAAATTTAATTGCCGAGAAGCTGCAAGTTTCTAACGCCGCTGTTACCGATATGCTGAAGAAGTTGAAAAGCGATGGGCATATTAAGTATGAGCCTTATCGTGGTGTTGAATTAACCGATCAAGGAAGAGATTATGCAAGAAACATGGTAAGACGTCATAGAATATGGGAAGTATTTCTTCATCAAATTGTTGGATTGCCGTGGGAAAAAGTTCACGATGAAGCACATAATTTAGAGCACTCTGGGTCAGATGAATTGGTAAATAAGATGGAAGAAATGTTGAACTTCCCGGAATTTGATCCGCATGGTGATCCGATTCCATCAAAAAAAGGAATTATTCCAAAACAGAAAAAGAATGTTGCACTCACAAATTTATTGCCGAATCAAAAAGGAATTGTAATTAGGGTAAACGATTTTGACAGCAAGTTCCTTAGCTACATGTCCAAGATAGGAGTAAAATTGAACAAGGAAATTAAAGTATGCGAGATATTTAATTTTGACAGTTCTGTTTTAGTTGAAATCGATCGTAAGCAGGTGAATCTTAGTCATACAATAGCCGAAAATATTTTTGTGGAAATTAAAAAATGAGATTGGATTAGAAAATGATCGATCCATTATATGCATTGTTGATTGGTTCGACTATCATAGCCTTAATTGCTTTTGTGTTTTGGCCAAGAATCGGAATTAGCGATAAATTAAAGCGCTGGACACAAGATACAGAGCGTATCCAAATCGAAGATGCGCTGAAACATCTATATGATTGCGAATACAGGAGTATTTCCTGTACAATAAACAGCATTGCCGGTAATCTTTCAATTAACAGTGATCGTGCGACAAAACTGGTATCAAGATTAGAAACACTCGGACTGCTGTCAACTCAAGGTGAGGTTCTTCAGTTAACTACACAAGGCAGATCTTATGCATTACGCGTAATACGTGTCCATCGTTTATGGGAGAGATATTTGGCAGATGAAACAAGCACAACAGAAATGGATTGGCATGGTATCGCTGAAAAAATGGAACATGTGTACACTCCAGAAGAAGCTGATAAACTTGCTGCTCAAATTGGTAATCCGGTTTATGATCCTCACGGTGATCCAATCCCTTCATCTAAGGGAGATTTGCCTCATAAAAAAGGAAAGCCGCTCACTGAAATGCTGCCGACCGAATTTGCAAACATTATTCATATTGAAGATGAACCGAATGCAATTTACAGTCAGATACTTGCTCAAGGACTTTACCCCGGCATGCAAATACGAATGCTTGAAGTATCCGATAGAAGAATGAAATTTGTAGCCGATGGTGAAGAATGTGTTCTGTCTCCAATAATTGCTAAGAATATTACGGTGGGTATTTTAAAGTTGGATAAGCAAGTTGAAGGAAAATTTAAAACTCTTTCAAACCTTAGAGTTGGTGAAAAAGGAATTGTGCTGGGAATTGCAAAAGCACTGAGGGGTCAGCAGAGAAGAAGATTAATGGATCTTGGAATTGTTCCAGGAACTGAAATAGAAGCACAGCTCGAAAGCATCACCAGCGATCCGATTGCATATAAAGTACGCGGTTCTGTTGTTGCATTAAGAAAGCAGCAAGCAGATAGGATTTATCTAGTAACTGAGGATAATAAATAAAAATGTCCAACACTGATTTAAATAATTGCGCTAAATGTCCTGTTCATAATTTGGGTAATCTTAAAAAGCTTGGAATTAACATGAACAGCTTTGATTTTGTAGTTGCTCTTGCGGGAAATCCCAACACTGGTAAAAGTACCGTATTTAATTATTTAACAGGATTGAAACAGCACACAGGAAATTGGCCTGGTAAAACTGTCATCCGCGCTGAAGGTGGATTTGAATATAATCAGAAAAAATTTAAGCTGGTTGATTTACCCGGGACGTATTCACTTCTTTCTACAAGCACCGATGAAGAAGTAGCAAGAGATTTTATTTTGTTTGGTCAGCCGGATGTAACGATAGTTGTTGCGGATGCAACACGGCTTGAACGAAACCTGAATCTTGTTCTTCAAATATTGGAAATCACAGAACGTGCTGTAATTTGCTTGAACCTAATGGATGAGGCGAAACGAAATGGTATTCAAGTTGATTCTAGAACTTTAGCGAAGGAACTTGGTGTCCCAGTTATTCCTTCCTCCGCTAGACAAGGTGAAGGAATGAATGAGCTTCTTAAAATTATTTTTGATGTTGCTACCGGCAATTACATTTGTAAACCGCATAGAATAAAAAGCAGTGCACGAGAGTTAAATGCCGCAGTCGAAAAGCTAAGTAGAGAAATTGAATTGGAATTTCCTGATTTACCGAACATAAGATGGGTTGCTCTTCGTCTGCTTGAAGGTGATCAAAGTATAATCGATGCAATTCGTTCTGGTGACTTGGGAAATCTTAAAAAAACAGAAGTGGTTGAGCAGTTATGAAATTAATCCACTCAATTTTAAGGATTTTTGCCACGAAGACACAAAGTCACAAAGAGAAGAAGAAATGATTCCATTAACGGTTGAGGAAGAAAGAATTGGAAAGATAATTGTAAATGCGGCATTCAAAGTTCATAAAGAATTAGGTCCTGGTTTGTTGGAAAAAATTTATGAAATTGCATTAGCCCATGAACTTCAAAAAGCAGGTCTTGCGGTAAAAAGACAGATAGATATTCCTATTGTCTATGATGGAATCAAATTTGAGGAAGGTTTAAGATTAGATTTGCTAGTTGAAGATTTGGTGATAGTGGGAACAAAAGCCATCGAGCAAGTAAATCCTGTTTGGACAGCACAAGTTATTAGCCATTTAAAGCTCACTCAAAAACGACTTGGGTATTTAATCAACTTCAATGTAGTCCTTATTAAAGATGGAATTAAAAGATTTGTATTATAAAACTTTGTGTCTTCGTGTCTTTGTGGCAGATGCCCTTGGCATAATCGTCTGTATAAAAGTACTAAGAAGAATCACAAAACCTTAGTAAGAAAAAGTATGAACAACAACATAAACAGAGAATCCATACTTGCAGCTGCAAACAACTTGCGCTGGGAAGTCGGTGAAAACTTGCACGACACATTGATGGAATCTATTTACGAAAATGCAACCACAATTTCTCGTAAAGTTGTCATCTATCCAGAAAAAAAACCAGCCTTTAGTATTGATAGAATACTTGACAAAATATTAACCAGCAAGTATCTCGGTTTTCCAATAATGTTTCTTATCCTTGGAATAGTTTTCTGGATAACAATCGAAGGAGCAAATGTTCCTTCCGGTTTAATTGCTACTTTATTAGTCGATAGTCTTCATCCAATTCTAAAAAGCTTTACGAGTTCATTCATGCCCTGGTGGCTAAGCGGAGTCTTAATTGATGGTGCCTACCTGGCAATGGCTTGGGTTGTTAGTGTTATGCTTCCGCCGATGGCAATATTTTTTCCGATTTACACTTTGCTTGAAGATTTTGGTTATTTGCCACGCGTTGCATTTAATATGGATCCGCTTTATAAAAAAGTTGGAGCACATGGTCGGCAAGCGCTTACAATGGCAATGGGATTTGGGTGTAATGCGGCAGGGGTTATTGCTACACGCGTAATCGATTCACCTAGAGAAAGACTTATTGCTATCATAACAAATAATTTTTCTTTATGCAACGGAAGGTGGCCGACGCAAATACTCATATCGACAATATTCATCGGTGGTGTTGCTCCGGCATACGCGGCAGGATTCGTATCCGCTGCTGCAGTAGTTTTTGTTGCAATGCTTGGAATATTATTTAGTTTAATTGTTTCCTGGGCATTATCAAAAACTTTTTTGAGAGGAGAAGCTTCTGCATTTAGTCTTGAACTTCCACCGTATAGACCTCCGAGAGTGCTGCAGACACTTTACACTTCCTTAATCGATAGAACAATTTTTGTATTATGGCGGGCTGTGGTTTTTGCTATACCTGCCGGGATAGTTATCTGGTTAGTCGCGAATATTTCAGTAAATGGAATTTCAATCGCTAATCATTTTATCAACTGGGTTAATCCCTTCGCATTTCTACTCGGTTTGAATGGAGTGATTTTACTTGCTTACATAATTGCAATTCCGGCAAATGAAATTGTCATTCCAACAATACTTATGCTCACTGTGGTGAATCTTGGTATGGCGGGAGTTGGTGCCGGCAGCGGCGTTATTTTCGAGCTTGATTCGGTTGGAGACACTGCTTCAATCCTACATGCCGGCGGGTGGGCAGTGTTAACCGGAATAAACCTAATGCTATTTAGCTTGCTTCACAATCCTTGTTCAACAACTATTTTTACTATTTACAAGGAAACCAAAAGTGTAAAGTGGTCGGTTGTCTCGACACTACTTCCCATTGCATTGGGATTTGCAGTTACATTTTTTGTAACACAGATTTGGAGGATACTTGCTCACTGATAAGTCAAACACGATCAAACTTCTCTCATGGAATGTTAACGGTATTCGTGCCGTTCATAAAAAAGGTTTTGTTGATTGGTTCACAAAAGAAAATCCAGATGTACTTTGTGTGCAGGAAACGAAAGCTTCTCCCGAACAATTGCCTAGTGAATTATTAAATGTGAATGGATACAAATTTTATTTTTCATCTTCAACCGTTAAGAAAGGATACAGCGGGGTTGCTATTTATTCAAAACTAGAACCGGTGAAGGTTGAACACGGATTTGGAATTCCAAAGTTCGACGATGAAGGAAGAATCATAATTACCGACTTTAAAAAATTTGTTTTGATGAATATCTACTATCCTAACGGGAAAGCATCGGATGAAAGATTGAAATACAAAATGGATTTTTATGATGCATTTCTTAACCATGCAGACGCATTGGTTAAGAAAGGAAAGAAACTAATTATCTGCGGCGATGTTAATACCGCTCATAAAGAAATTGATATTGCAAGACCAAAAGAAAACGAAAACATATCCGGCTTTTTGAAAATAGAAAGAGATTGGATGGATAAATTTATCAGTCATGGTTACATAGATACTTTCAGAATGTTTAATCAGGAACCCGAACAATATACCTGGTGGGATTTAGTTACTCGCGCACGTGAAAGAAACGTCGGCTGGAGGATTGATTACTTTTTTGTTTCGGAAAATTTTAAGAAAAATATCACAAATGCATTTATCCTGCCGGATGTGATGGGATCAGATCACTGTCCGATTGGGATTGAGATTGCAATTTGATTCGATGATCAATCTTAAGAGAGTTGGACTACTTCAACAAGGATCTGAAACAAATGGTCCGGTTATCTACTGGATGAGCCACGACTACCAAGTTTGCTATAATTGGGCATTGTTGTTCGTGATAAAGAACCTTTACATCTTCACACCAAATAAATTATAAAATTTGAATTGGGCTGAAGTGGTTTAAATGGTTATATGTTTTGTGCTTGGTTGATTGGAGGAGCGCATGATCGCACTTTGTTGAAAGACCTGCCTGTGGTAAAATCAGGTATACAAATCGAAATGGCACTAAGAACAAATTTGATATAAATACTTACAATACTAAATATTCAAAATAATTACGGTTGTTTTCATTCCTCTGCCATGCTATTCATGAGGCAAAAGAACTTAACATTTCGGTAGAATTAGAAAAATATTCATTTCTAGTCAGTTCATTTGGTAAAAATCACAATTCTTTTAACTGAATTGCCTTTAAAAACCGCATTTTTAAGACTCTACGACAACTTTCCTCGGCATATTATTTGACTTTTCTATAAAAAATCAGAAGCAGCAACTTCTGGAAACTTAAAATTCAATTGAATGAGATATCTCATCAAGATGAGAATTATGAGAAATACTAATTAAATAAACGTACAAAAAAATGAAATTTAAAGAAATATTTCAGATTAGGAAGAGTAACACAATCCAACTGAAATTTTTAGTTATTTCGACAATTTTCCTCGTAATTGTTTCGTTCGCAATTTTTTATTTTTTCTCGAATAGGTGTGGAGAGATATTACTAAAAACTCAGATGGTTCAGGAACAATTAGCCGTTGATCAAATCTTGGATTTAATCAGGATGAATTCAACAATTAATGGGAATGAGTATATTGATCAAAGACTTGAAAAAATTGCCGGTGCTGCGAGAGTTTTATATCTAAAAGTTACCAATTCAGACGATTCTGTTATAAAAGAAATAAATTTTATTTCAAAGGAAGAAAAAAAATATCCTGATTTATCCGGCAAAGAAACGGTAAATACGCAAAATGATATTTATAGATTCCAAAAATCACTATCAATCGGCGATTCTACAATAAATTTGTTTTGCGAATTTTCTAGGAGCGATCTAGATTCAGAAATTGTTAAATCCAATTATGAAATTGGATTAATCAGTCTATCATTTTTCAGCATTAGTTTTATACTTCTTTTTGCTTCAAGCATCATTTTAATGCTTCCGCTTAGAAAAATATCAGAATCGGCAGCCAAAATTTCTTCAGGCACCTTAAGCGAAAAAATCAAGCATAATAGTAATGATGAATTCAATCAGATAGCAAACTCAGTAAATTTATTAGCAGAAGATTTGCTAAAAGCTAACTCGCAGATCGAGAAATTAAATAAGGAACTGAAGTTTCAGTTTCGTGATAAAATCGGAGAATTAAACTATGAGATCAATCAAAAAAGGCAAACCGAGACTCTACTAAAACAAAGCGAAGAACAGTTCAGACTTCTTTTTGATCTTGCCCCGATTGGAATGATCATGAGTTCTCTTCATGGAAAAATATTAAAAGTGAACACTGCCTTCCATACAGCATTAGGATATACTGAAAATGAAATCTTAGAAAAGAAAATTAAAGATTTAACTCATTTCGAAGATCAGTCAATAGATGTTGTGATTCACGAGAAGTTAGTCGGTGATATTCAACAGAGTGCTTATTATGAAAAAAGAATGCTTAGAAAAGATGGTGAAGTAATTTATGTAATAGTTGAAGCTGTGATGGTAAAAAATAAAGCGGGAAAGCCGTCTCATTTCATTGAACAGGTTATCGACATTACAGAACGTAAACGTGTTGAAAAAGAATTAATATTTGCAAAAGAGAAAGCAGAAGAATCCGACCACTTGAAGAGTGCGTTTTTAGCTCAAATGTCTCATGAAATTAGGACACCGCTAAACGTGATCCTCACTGCAATGAATTTAATTCAAGATGATTTGGATAATACCGATGAAGATACAAAAACAATATTAGATTCGGTTTCAAGTGCGGGGAAAAGACTCCAAAGAACAATTGACTTAATATTAAATATTTCCGCAGTTCAAAGCGGGAGCTACTCACCGGAAAGTAAAGATTTCGATTTGGACAAAGAATTAGCGATTTTAGTTGATGAGTTCAAAACTTTTGAAAATGAAAAAGACATTAAAATTTCTTATATCAATAAATCAAAACATAGTGTGATTGTTGCAGACTATTATTCAGTCATGCAAATTTTTCAAAATCTTATCGGTAATGCTATTAAGTATACTTTAAAGGGAAGTGTTACCGTTATTCTAGAAGACTTCAATGAAGAAAAGCTGCAGGTGGTAGTAAAAGATACCGGAATAGGAATTTCAAAAGAATATATTGCTAATTTATTTGCGCCTTTTTCGCAAGAAGACGTAGGTTATAAACGTGAGTTTGAAGGAAATGGTTTAGGGCTTGCTTTGGTAAAAAAATATGTAGAAATAAATAATGCAGATATTCTAGTTGAAAGCGAGAAAGATAGAGGTTCAACTTTCACAGTGATATTTAACAAGAAACAAATGGATCCAAGTGCGTTAAGAAAGAACGTTCCACTCAAATCGAATGACATCAAGGAATTAGTATAATTACTCCCCTCTCCCGCAATTATTTTTTTCTGTTATTTGCTCAACGAACAGCATAAAAAAGCGGCTGGGATTTTTCCAGCCGAAATGAATACTTGGGAGTGATTAAGAGAATTACTATTTCCAATCAGAGAGCATTTTTTGCATTTGCTCAAAATCGAATGGCTTGTCTTTCATTCGGTTTCCAATTTCAATTGCTCGTTCCATAATGCTTACGGCCTCATTTTTTCTTCCAAGCTTTTCAAGTAAGCGGGCTTTAATTCTCATATTCCAATAATTTTCATTTAAGAGAGTTGATGCTTCAATCCATTTAACTGCTTCATCGAGGTTAACATTGTTGATAAGACAATATTGTGCTGCTTGAAAAGGAGTGCCCCAATCAACCATCTTTCTTGCATTTGATAGAGTTAAGGTTTGAGTTTCAGTTTCAACTTTAAAGGATACTTTAATTTTTTCCCAGATCAGATTTACCATCGCAGAATTATCGGTCATATCTGAAAAGGTGAATATCAATCTTTCAGAAAAGGCGCTTTCAACGGGCTTAACTTTTATTCGCAGCGCTTCTTTTTTCTCATCGAAGTCTGAAGGATCATTCACTTTAGTGTCGCTGCTGAAAATCATATCCCATTCCTTTTCTCTAGGAATAGTATGAATTCCATATGTACCGGCAGCTAAATTATTTCCATTTATTTTAACCAGGTCAGAAAAAGTTATTGAAGTAACTTCATTTGCTCCTGTTCTCCAAACTTTATCATAAGGAACCAAATCTCCCCAGATTTTTCGTTCTTTTACACCGGGACTGCTGTAATCTATGGTTATATCTGTGACACCAACTGTTTGTGTTAGTGTTGCGCTAGGGCTTGGACGCGGTGTGCGGAACTGCTGAGCATTCACAAATAAAGCTGTGATGAGAAAGAGAGAGAAGAAAAATGAAAAGAAAAATTTTGGTTGATTCGTCATAGTACTTTGCTCCTTTATAATTGTTAATACATTAATTATTTATTAAAAACTGCGCGCGCGAAGTTTGTAGAGGGAATTCTTAATCTTAATTTTACAATTGAAAATATGAATCAAGAATCTTAAAAGCAATAATTCTGATGAGCGAAATTCAATTTAATGATCAAGCCACTGGTTGGGCTTATCAAATTAAAAGATGGGTGCCTTCGGCCATAATGCTTCCAATAATGATTTGGCTGATTATGAACCGCGGTACATGTACCTGGATTGATAATGCTGATTTAGTAATTCACGAGGCAGGACATCTGTTTTTTGTGCTCTTCGGAAAATTTATTTACACTTTGGGTGGAACATTAATGCAAATTCTACTCCCATCACTTATCATATGGTATTTTTGGAGAAATAGCTATCGCACAGGTGCTCAAGTCGGATTACTGTGGTTAGGTCAGAATCTCATTAATATAAGTGTATATGCTGCTGATGCAAGAGCACATGCATTACCTTTGCTTGGCGGTAACAAGGTTTATCATGATTGGACATATATCTTAGGTACTACAAATCTTCTTCAATATGATATCGAAGTAGGGTATATGTTTTTCGGATTAGCAATATTAATCTTCTTAATGACTTTATTATTGCCTCTAATATTTCAAGAATAAATTTTAATTTTCCCCTCAATTTTATAATGGATTAGGAATGCTTGTTATTCTATTGACAATAATTTTTTATGCGAGCGTCTTCCCTCAAGAGGGTTTGGTGAAGTCTTTTTATCCTAATGGAAATGTTGAATCTGAAATAAATTTTAAAGATAGCGTCCGTGAAGGGGAAGCTAAATTTTATTATGAGAATGGTAATATCAAGGAGGAAAGAATTTATTTTAACGGAAGAGTTGAAGGACTTGTTAAAATTTATTCTGATTCGGGAAAACTGAACGAAGTTTTTGTAATAGAGGATGGAAGGAGAGATGGGCCCACCAATTTATTTGATGAGGATGGAAATTATGTATCGGATGTTTACTACGAAGCAGGTAAACTAATTATTCAGCCAATCGTAGAAGATTACTTCGCAAGTTCATCTAACCAAACAGAGAATAATGCTAGCGAAGAAAAAGTTGAGAATGCTGAAACCAAACCAAAAGTGGTAAAGTCAAAAAAAGTATCGAATGAATTCTTATTACCACCGGAAATAGAAGAAGAAAAATTTGAAAATGATCCCGCATTTTATTCAACAATTGAAGTAATGCCGGAACCTGTCGGAGGAATGGACGCAATCTATAAGAAGCTGATTTATCCTTCAGAGGCAAGAAACAATGAAATTACAGGAACGGTAAAAGTACAGGCATTTATTGATGAGTATGGTGAGGTGATGGAAGCAACGGTTATAGAGGGAATTGGTTTCGGCTGTGATGATGTTGCAAGAAATGCTGTCTACTATGCGAAGTTTAAGCCAGGTCTGCAAAAAGGCAAACCTGCAAGAGCCATGATGATCATTTCAATTGAGTTTATGCCTGAAAAGGGAAGCGAATAAAACTGTTAAATGGTTTCTAATTTGTTTTAGCGAATTGAATTTTCATTTATTAAAATTTATCTTTGCACACAATTCACTATCAATTGATAAAGAAATGTAATCACATTTTTCTTTAACAATCATTTTAAATTTGAGGAGTTTCAAATGCTAAGCCAATTACTGCAACCGGAAATTAGAGCTTTGATTGATGAAAGAAACCTTAGCACTTTGAAGGAAATTTTAAGTGATTGGACCCCGGCAGATATCGCTGATCTTATCACAAATCTTCCTGCAGAAAATGAGCAAGTAATTATTTTTCGTTTGCTTCACCAGGATCTAGCTACAGATACATTTGAGTATTTAGACTTTGATATGCAGATGAATATAATTAAAGCCATGGGTAAAGAAGAGGTTGCATCAATACTAAATGAAATGTCTGCAGATGACCGAACTGCATTGCTGGAAGAACTGCCAAGTTCTGCCGCCAAGCAAATGATAATGATGCTTTCTCCCGAGGAAAGAAAGATAGCCACTTCACTTCTCGGTTATCCTGAAAACAGCGTTGGAAGATTAATGACGCCCGAATATATTGCTGTTAAACCCGACTGGGATATTATGCAAACGCTTGAGCATATCAGAAAATATGGAAAAGACAGCGAAACGCTGAATATAATTTATGTTATTGATGCAAAAGGAAAACTGATTGATGATATAAAAATTCGCGATGTTATTCTTGCACCTCTGGAAAGCAAAATTGCCGACCTGATGGATAAAAATTTTGTTGAGCTTAATGTTCATGATGATCAGGAAAAAGCAGTTGAAGTTTTTAAGAAGTATGATAGAGTCGCTCTTCCAGTTGTAGATGCCTTAGGTTTTCTTATTGGTATAGTAACCGTTGATGATGTACTTGATGTTGCGGAAGAAGAAGCCACTGAGGATATTCAGAAGCTTGGCGGTACTGAGGCTTTAGAGGAGCCGTATATCGATACTACAATTACTGATATGGTTAAGAAAAGAGGTAAATGGCTGGTTGTTCTTTTCATCGGTGAAATGCTTACTGCTTCAGCTATGGGTTTTTTTGAAAATCAAATAAGCAAAGCAGTAGTGTTAACTCTTTTTGTTCCGCTTATCATATCAAGCGGCGGAAATTCTGGTTCACAAGCCGCAACATTGGTAATTAGAGCTATGTCGCTTGGAGAAATAACTCTTAAGGATTGGTGGAGAGTGATGAAAAGAGAAATTGTTTCCGGTCTTATGCTCGGAATTATTTTAGGTGCCGTGGCATTTCTTCGAATGATAGTATGGACTTTTTTTGCAGAATCTTATGGACCTCATTGGGTTCCTATTGGTTTAACCGTAAGTTTTTCGTTAATAGGAGTTGTACTATGGGGAACCATTTCAGGGTCCATGCTCCCATTTATACTCAAAAGGCTTGGTGCAGATCCCGCCACTTCTTCTGCGCCTTTTGTAGCAACCCTGGTGGATGTTATTGGAATAATAATTTATTTTGGCTTCGCAATTTTTTTACTGACTGGAAGATTGCTTTAAATTTAATTCCTAAAAATAAATGATATGAAGATTAATTCATGCTAATCCTGATAATCAACAGATAAAATCGGGCAACTTAATTTGCATGTTGAGGTTAGTACGTAGTCACTAAACCCAATAATGACCTTAATTATTAGGTCATTCTTGCCACTAAAGTGCATAAGTTTATGTTCTTTTTCTTAATTTTCACTTAGATTTTTTGATAATTTCCAAGCAACAGCTACTGTAATAAATTGTGAGTGACTTGGCGAAGCAGTGTCTATTTTTATTGGGCAAATAGCAGCGGATTCCATGTGAAAGTGATGAGTAGTCTTAAATTTATTTTCAAAAAAAATATTAATAGTAAATAATAACAAAATCAGAAAAGCGGTAAATCATGAGTGAAAAAAATTATTATATAGATCTGCATGCCGTGGTTGATGATAATGTAGAAATTGGTGAAGGCACTAAGATCTGGCACTTCAGTCATGTTCAATCAGGCACAAAGATTGGCAAGAAATGCATATTGGGGCAAAATGTAAACGTTGGCAACAACGTAACAATAGGCAATTTTGTGAAAATACAGAATAACGTTTCTGTGTACGAAGGAGTAACTCTGGAGGATTATGTTTTCTGCGGACCATCTATGGTTTTCACAAACATTAAAGACCCTCGATCAAAATATCCTCAGGCAGGAGCACAGTATTACATAAAGACACTAGTTAAGGAAGGGGCTTCACTTGGTGCTAACTCAACTATTGTTTGTGGAATTACTATAGGCCGTTTTGCTTTTGTAGGAGCTGGTGCAGTAGTAACAAAAGATGTTCCGGATTTTGCAATGGTTGTTGGAAACCCTGCACGAATAAAAGGATGGTTTAGTGAAGCAGGCAAAAAATTACAATTTGATAAAAGCGGTTACGCTTACTGTGATAGGTCAAATAAGAAGTATAAATTAGAAAACGGAGTTGTTAGAGAGATTTAAGATTCTCGAATAGGGCTTCACAAAAAGTAGGGATTTCTCTAATTGAACAATGGGCGGAAAGGTTAGTAAATCACCTTACACAAGATGTGGCTATCTGAAGGATTCTCCGTAGGAGTCTGCGACCTTTGGAACAGACATTATTTGTAGCGTTAAACGGTCCACGTCCTAAAGGACATGTTTAATCAATTTAGTATTTTGTGTGGGATGAGTTAGTACAATGAAAATTACAGAATCAAAATTTAAAGGTATATTTATAGTCGAACTTGATGTTTTTAATGACAGCCGTGGATATTTTTCTGAAACATTCAGTGCAAAGCGTTATAAAGATCATGGAATCAATTTAAGCTTTGTTCAGGATAATATCTCGGTTTCAAAAAAAGGAACTTTAAGAGGACTTCATTACCAGGTTCCTCCTAAAGCTCAGGCAAAACTTTGTCATGTAATTAAAGGAAGCGTTATTGATGTTGCCGTTGATTTGAGATTCGGTTCACCTACTTTTGGTCAACATCTTGTAGTTGAACTCTCAGAGAAAAATCACAGCCAGATATTAATTCCTGCGGGATTTGCACATGGTTTTGCTGTTTTGTCGGATGATGCAATATTCCAGTATAAATGCTCTGAATTTTACAGCAAGGAACATGAAAGAGCTATCAGGTATGATGATCCAGATCTCAAAATAAATTGGGGAATTGAACATCCAATCGTTTCTGAAAAAGATAGAAGTGCAAAATTCTTCAAGGAAGTTGAAAAGGATTTTAATTTCAATCATCTGTGATTTTTAGCAAAAGGTTTGCTGCCCTTCAGCTTTACAATCCTCACTTCAAAGTCTAAATTCTCTTGTATTAACCTTCTTTTTTCCTTGCATAATCTTTAATTTTAATTGTCAAATAAACGAAAGACTTAAATGAAAGTTCCTCTATTAGATTTAAAACCTCAATACAAATCCCTTAAAAAAGAGCTTGATGAAACTTTAATTCGAGTTGCTGAATCTCAGTACTTTATTCTTGGTCCTGAAGTTGATAAAATGGAAAAATCATTCTGCAATTATCTTGGAAGTAAATATGCTCTTGGCATTTCTTCCGGCACTGATGCACTCCTTATTGCACTTATGGCAATTGATATCAAACCGGGTGATGAAGTTATAGTCCCAACTTTTTCGTTCTTTGCAACTGCCGGAGTTGTATCCAGACTTAATGCAATTCCTGTTCTTGTAGATTCCGATCCTGTCACATTTAATATTGACCCTGTTGAAGTTGAGAAAAAGATAACCAGTAGAACAAAAGCAATTATTCCTGTTCATCTCTTCGGACAAAGCTGTTACATGGATCAAATAATGGTGATTGCAAGAAAAAATAATATCAAAGTGATTGAAGATGCTGCTCAGGCAATAGGCGTTCAATATAAAGACGGAAGATATGTAGGAACAATCGGCGACATTGGATGTTTCTCATTTTTCCCCAGTAAAAATCTTGGGTGCTTCGGAGACGGCGGACTTGTAACAACTAACGATCCTCATCTTGGTGAAAGATTAAGAATACTTCGAGTCCACGGCGGCGAACCGAAATATTATCATAAAGTTATAGGGGGAAATTTCAGATTAGATGCGCTTCAAGCAGCAATATTAAGTGTTAAATTACCTCACCTTGATTCGTGGTCTGAAAAACGAAGAAAAAATGCAGAGACTTACACTAAACTTTTTATTACAAAAGGATTGGCCGCCGAAGAGGGCAAAACTAAATTTGATAATAAGAATAAAGTTCTTTTACCAAAGGCGGTTTACAAAGATAAAGTTGATTCAGTCAGGAATTATCATATTTATAACCAGTTTATAATTAGAGTGGAAAAGAGAGATGAGTTGAGGAAATATCTTGCTGAAAAAGAAATTGGAACCGAAATCTATTATCCTGTTCCATTTCATATGCAGGAATGTTTTGCCTATTTGGGAAATAAGCCCGGTGATTTTCCGTTCGCAGAACAAGCGGCAAATACTTCGATAGCTCTTCCGATTTATCCGGAATTAAGCATTGAACAACTTACTTTTGTTGTAGATACGATTACAGAATTTATAAAAAATAATTAATCATCCAATTTGAGTTTAACAATGAGCGAATTGAAATACATAAAGAAGAAAATTTATTTAGCAGGTCACTCCGGAATGGTTGGATCTGCGATAAAAAGGTGCCTTAAAAAAAGCGGATATGATAATCTTGTTTATCAATCAATTGATAAACTCGATTTGATTCGGCAGGAAAAAGTCGAAGAATTTTTTGCTCATGAGAAACCTGAAATTGTTATTGTTGCAGCCGCACGCGTTGGTGGAATTCTTGCAAACAATACATTTCGTGCTCAATTTATTTATGATAATTTGATGATTGAATCCAATTTAATTCACTCATCTTATCTCAATAAAGTTGAAAAGCTGATATTTCTCGGCAGCTCATGTATTTATCCTAAACTTGCAAACCAGCCGCTGAAGGAAGAATATCTGCTTTCAGATTATCTCGAATATACAAATGAACCTTATGCGGTTGCTAAAATTGCCGGAATTAAATTATGTGAAAATTATTACAAACAATACGGTTGTAATTATTATTCAATTATGCCGACAAATCTTTATGGGCCCAATGATAATTTCGATCTTAACACTTCACATGTTCTACCTGCACTGCTTCGCAAGTTTCATGAAGCTAAGATGAATAACAAATCCTCGGTAACGATTTGGGGAACAGGAAAACCTTTGCGTGAATTTATGTACGTTGATGACTTAGCCAAAGGACTTTGCTACCTGATGGAAAATGTTGAAGCAAAAGATTTGTATGACAATAATTTATTTTTTTTGAATATCGGAACCGGAAAGGATTTAACCATAGCAGAACTTGCGAAAATGATCTCTGAAATTGTGGGGTTTAAAGGTGATGTGGTTTATGATCAGTCAAAGCCTGATGGAACACCAAGAAAATTATTGGATGTCTCAAGGATAAATAAGCTTGGCTGGAAAGCGAAAACAGATCTGCGCGATGGGATCAAGAAAACTTATGAGTGGTTTTTAGCAAGGAACAATTAACAATTTGAAATTCAAAATTTAAAAATTTGAAATGGATAAAGATTTAGGAAAAAGATTGTTCGATTTTGCAGCAATGTTATTAAGTATTGCAGAAAATTGGATAAATCGAGAGGCAATGATGTGATTTCTTATCAATTGATAAAAGCTTCTACATCAAGCGGAGCAAATTACTGGCTTCGAATAATCCATGAACTAGAAGATCAGGGTATAGAAATAAAATCCTTAGTAAACGAATCTGAGGAATTAAAAAAAATTTTAGGTTCAATAAGTTCTAAAATTTCACCAAATAATTAATCCTTTTTTAATTTTGAATTTCTCATTTTGAATTGAATTATGAAAAAAGCAATCATTACAGGAATCACAGGACAAGACGGAAGCTATCTCACCGAGATACTTCTGAAAAAGGGCTATGAAGTTCACGGTATAATCAGAAAGAGCAGCTCATTCAACACTGGAAGGATTGATCATCTTTATGCAGATAAAGATATTCTGAACAAAACCCTTTTTCTGCATTATGGTGATCTTGTTGATACAAGCAACCTTAATCGCTTATTAGAAAGAATAGAACCCGATGAGATTTACAATCTTGCTGCACAAAGTCACGTAAAAGTGTCTTTTGAAATACCGGATTACACAGCACAGGTTGATGCATTAGGAACTCTTCGATTTCTTGATGCAATTAGAGAAGTTGGATTGAAGAGAGTGAAATTTTATCAAGCATCGACAAGCGAGCTATTTGGTAAGGTGCAGGAAGTTCCGCAGTCAGAAAAAACTCCATTCTATCCAAGATCGCCTTATGGTGTTGCAAAGCTTTACGGTTATTGGATAATAGTTAATTACCGCGAAGCTTACGATATATTTGCTTGCAATGGTATTTTATTTAATCATGAGTCGCCTCGAAGAGGAGAAACTTTCGTAACAAGAAAAATAACTCGTGCTGCTTCTGCTATTGCCGCAGGGTTACAAAAAACCTTATCGCTTGGTAATCTTGATGCAAAACGCGACTGGGGATTTGCTCCGGAATATTGTGAGGGTATGTGGAAAATTCTCCAGCACAAGAAAGCAGAGGATTTTGTGCTCGCAACAGGTGAAGCACACACAGTAAAAGAATTTGTAGAACTTACATTCAACGAAATTGGTATTGAACTCGAGTGGAAAGGCAAAGCTGAATCTGAAAAAGGTGTAGTTAAGAAAATCGATTACAGTAAAACAGAAAAATTGTTAGACCTAAATAATAAATCGGCACAATACCGTTATAACTTCAGCAAAGCCATAAAGAAAGGTGATGCTGTAATTGTTATTGATCCGAACTATTATCGTCCTACTGAAGTTGATCTTCTGATCGGTGATCCATCAAAAGCAAATAAACTTTTGGGCTGGAAAGCAAAAACAAAATTCAGCAATCTTGTAAGATTGATGGTTAAATCCGATATGGAAAAAATTTTTACGAGAGGATATTAGAAAATTTGAATTCGCCTTTTTCTTCTAATGAAGAAATATGCTACGATTGAAATCAATATGATTGATAAAATGAGCGTGACATAAGGAGAAAAAGCCGATGGTGATTCCAGCTTTAGCCTAGATGTATTTCCTGAAAGAACAAACGCTGCCCAAAAATATGGATTAGCGGAATGTTTCTTAATAAACTCTACTTTTGCCATTCTTAAAGCTTCTGATTTATCATAACCTTCGCTAAGCTTTTGATAAAACATTGTCATCAGTTTTGATGTATACTTATCATTTACTTCCCACAAAGAAACAATAACACTTTTTGTACCTGCATCAAAGAATGCTTTTGTCATTCCAATAATGCCCTCCGATTCATCAAGCTTCCCAAGTCCTGAGCTGCACGAGCTTAGCACGACTAAATCAGAATTCAATTTGAGCTGGACTATTTCGGAAGCTTCGAGGAATCCATCGTTTTCAGGATCGTAAAAGTTCGAAAAGAAAATTAACGGCTGTTTTTTGTATAGTAATGAATGTGTAGATAAATGAATAATCTTGCTTAATTCGGCATTTACTTTAAAGTTGGTTTCGGTAGCATCCTTATTCAAGAATATATTATCCGCTTTGATAATTTTCCCAATCATGTTTACTTCCTCGCCAGAATATTTTAGCGGAAGCAAAGTAAAGCTTCTTGGCGAACTGATTGATTCTTCAAGCAAACCTCTTCTCTCAGCAAATTCCCTTGATTGGCTATCAATGGCAGGATCACCTACAATCAAAACCTTATCATTATTAGTCAATTTGTTTTGAACTTCTTCGGCATAAACAGAAGCAGAAGGAGAATATGAAATAGCATAATCGCTAATTAAGAAATTTTTATCAGAATAATTATAATAGCTTTCGGTAGGTGCGTAACTTGTTACAAGGAATTCAAATGGAAAAGCTAATAGTTCTTTTGATGGCGATATTATCAGCTTTTCATTCTGCTGAATTTTATCAACTACCGGTTTCAATATTTTTACGTAAAGGTCATAAGCAGATTTTGAGTTGAAAGCGAAAAGATCCTTATTAAAGAAATAACGTGTGTTGGATTTCAGATCGAAGTAAGGAGACACTTTTGAAACCAGGCTTATAATTTCTTTCTTGTTCAGCTCAAGTTCAATAGTTTGAAAATCACTTCGTGTGATTAAAAATAAAAATGACCTGTCTTCAGTAAAATAAATTGAGATAAAATTTTCTCTATCATCAAGAGATTTTTGAAAATTGAAAACCTTGTTATTGTATTGAGGATCAATAATCCGTTTTAGATCGGGATGTTTTTCTGCCAGATTATTTTTAAGCACCGAGAATAAGCGCTTTAGTGAATCTGTTTCTGCAACACTGTAAATGCCCGAGTTTATCATCCAGTCCATTTCGTAGAGGTCTTCAATCGATTTAGTACCATCACTAATTGTTGAAAGCTTAAGATTTAGTAGATTCTGCATCGTGTTTCGGGAACGGGATTTGTCGATAATCAAGAAAGCTTGCTCATATTTTTTTTGCTGGAGAAGCAATTGAGCATAAGAATCATACAATTCTCTTTTCGCATTGAAATAAGATATCTGAACTTCACTATTTTCAAACAGGGGTCGGGAAATGTCTTCGATGAGAGAAATCCCGGATTTATAAAATGATTCAGCAGCTTCTGCAAAACCATTGTTGTAAAATAGCTTTCCCAAAGAGTAATTAGCGAGAATTTGAAAATTGAAATCATTCAAGTTTTGCGCAATCTTTAAAGCAGTCTGAAAATTCTTCCTCGCCGGTTCAAAATACTTTCTCTCACTATTAATATTTCCCTCGAGAATCTCTTCTTCAGCGATCAGATGATCCCATTGGTTCTTTTGTGCAATGGATTTGGCTTTAGATAAAAATGTCGTTGCGTTATTAAAATCTTTTTTACTAAGATATAAATCGGCAAGATCACCATAAGACAGTGCAGCAGCATATTCATTTCTGGATGATGAAGATAGTTCAATTGACCGCTTGAAATATTTCTCTGCAGCGGATAAGCTGTCCAATCTGAAATAAGTTAATCCAAGTTTATGATAAATATCTGCAGCTAAATAAGGATCTGCTGAACCGGTTTGAAGCTCAAGGGCATATTGATAATAAAAAGAAGAACTTGAAAATCTGTCTAGGTTGAAATTCAATGCACCTAATCCGGTACTAATCTCCGTGTTTAGAGTGATATCTTTTATTTCTGCTGAGATCTTTTGTGCTTCGCGATAATACCTGAGAGCTTTTGAATAATTAGATAAGTTTGCATAGGCATCGGCTAAACCAGTAAGATTTAAAGCTTGTGCTCTTTTATCATCACCTGCAAACTGAATTCCTTCATCAAAATATTTTAAGGCAGATTTATAATCGAAAAAATTCATATAAAGCCTGCCAAGGTTATTGGAAAGCAGCGCGAGTCTGACTGAGTTCCCAAGTTTTTTATAAAGCTCATATCCGGCAATGTAATTTTTCTTTGCATCTACAAGCTCATTGGTAAAAGTATATGACACGCCTAATTCTGAATTGGCAAATGCCAATGACTCAGTATCATTCACATCCTTAGCTGCAATAATTCCCTCCTTAAAAAATTTTCTTGCCTTATCTATTGCACCATTATTGTCGGCACATATTCCTAAATCTGTTAATGCTTTAGATTGGCAAATGCGATCTTCAGATTTTAAGGCGGCGTCAAAAGCTTTCTTATAAAACTTTTCGGCTATTTTGAAATTGTTGGATAAGTAATACAACGTTCCTTCGGCAAGCAGCAGCTTAGGTTTGAGAATAATATCATCTGCATAAATCTTTTGTAACTTATCTAAGACCTCGCCGGCTTTTTTATAATCGCCGAGACTTTTATAAACTTGAGACAAATTGAAAAGAACATTTTTATTATCTGAGCCAAGTGAATCCGCCTTTAGAAAAAACTTTAATGCATCTTCTTGTTCAGCATTTGAAGAATGAAGCAAACCGGATAAATATGCAAGCTGTGCCTCGCCGATCGCGTTAGTATTCTCCAAAAGATTTTTAAGAAAAGATGATTGACCTGTTGCTTTTACTGAAAAGACTAACTCGTCAAAGTATGGGAAATAATTTGGGTGCTCATCGAATCCTGCCAAAAGCGAATCAAACATCCTCTTAAAGTTTCCATTCCGTTTTAGGATGATCGCTTGAAGAAATAGCTTTTCAAAATTTCCCGGGAGTTCATTTATTTTTTCCGATTCGAAATTCAGATCAACGGAAAAATTTAAAAGAGCATGCTGATATAGTTCTATGAAGGTTTGATTCCAGCCTCTTGTTGAAATTAAGAACCGAAGAGAATCAAGGTTTATTACTTTAGATACTTTGTTTTCGTTTGGGAAATTTTTGTTAGTCTCTGTAAGCTGAATTACCGCAAACGATGAAAAAAGAAAAACTAGAAGTAATATCGATACTCTTCTGAAAATCATTTAAGGTAATTCATTTCAATTCGTTCAGAATCTGCCTGGCTTCACTCATTTTACTGCCTTTTTCTTTTACTACAATATTCAAGTATTCCTTTGCAGATTTTGAATCTTCCAGCATGAGAGATGCTTTAGCTGCATAAAAGTATGCATCTAAATTCACATTTTCGAATTTACCGGAAGTGTTTAGTTCAATCGTTCTCTTAAAATTTTGCAATGCCGCTTCTGCAGATGATTTATCGAATGATGGAAACATTCCTAATAAATCTTTCTCTGCGGTTTCTAAGTAAGTTAGCCCTAAAACGTAATGTGAATAAAAGATTGTTTCGTCGTTTTTATTTAATTCAATATCACTTTGTAGATATTCAATCGCTCTCCGATAATCTTTCTCTTCAAGAGACTTGATAATTAATTCAAAATCATCTGTAATTCTGCCTCGCGAAACAGACATATCTGCTAAATCCCCTAAAGATGCAAGGTTATAATATTTTGAGGTTGTTATGCTTGAAATAACCATCAATGAAAAAAATATGATAGCCATTGCCGATATTCCTATTATGGCATACCGGCTAAAGTTGAATTTAGGAACCGAAATAATTTTTGAGTCGGAAATTATTGTTTTGTCTTCTGCACGTGTTTTAAACCGAGTGTCTACAAAATTTTCCACATCTGAATATTCTTTGTTGTAAAATTTCATTTCTGCCGAACATTTTTCACATCTCCTGATATGCACGTCGAATAGAGGAATATTTTTTATGTTTTCTTTTTTCACGGGTTCAAGTCCTTTTTTTATAAGAACATGATCAGCAAGTTCATCAATTGTGAGATGCCGTGAATTAAGAAATGCAATTCCCAATTTTTTATATGAGTTGTAGAATTCATTTGCGTCAGGGTCTTCTTTTAAAAGATTGTTAAGCGAATTCTTTTCCTCTTCAGTTAGATTATTTTTTTCGAGTAAAGTAATTAATCTATCAAAATTTTTCATTGTAGTGTCTTTATTATCGTCATTATAGTATAAGGTTTATTCTTAAAGTGACAAAATCACAACTTACTTTTTAGCTCTTCAATAGTCCGATAGAACATCTTCTTAACGGCATCTTCAGTTTTATTTAAGTTTTCGGCAATTTCGGAGAACTTAAGATCCTCCCAGAATCTCATTTTAATTATTTTTTGTTTTTCTACACTCAAAGTATCTACAATTGATAAAATTCTCTCGGCATCTAGAGTCTCGGCAGGAGTTATTCCTTCATGACTAATGTAACGAGCTTCCTCCAACTCTAAATTTCTATACAGTGTATTTTTTTTGTGCCAGTTTATGAAGTTGAGGAATAATACTCTTCGCAGCCAAAATTCTAAATTCTCAATCTTATGATATTGTTCAGCAAAACTCAGATAAACATTGTTTGAAAGATCATCAACGTCATCTTTATTTATTATTCTGCCTTGTCTATATTTAGAAAGGAAATAACTGTAGGAAATGTGTCTCACATGACCTGAAAGTGATTCGAAAGCTTTGGAATTTCCATTTCTAGCATCAGTAAAGAGTTCGTCAAGCTCTTTTTGAGTAAAATTCATGTAATTAAGTTTTTGAAAATCCGATTCCAATGTCACTTATGGTTAGTTAATGGCACTATTAATTTGAACAATCTAGTTTTTTTCAAAAAATGACATATAAATTTACATTAATCTTACTCGTATTCAATTCGTTTTTACTAATTGCACAGCCGCGTTTAGAAATAACTCCCGATGATATTGAATTTGAAGACATATTTCATCGTAATAAAAATGTTCTGTTCATTAATACCGGAGATGATACTTTAAGAATAGATTCGCTTGTTTACCGAAATTATTATTATTTCCTGAGGTTTGATAAGCCATGGGAATATCCCGTTTTTCTTCAGCCAAATGATACGCTTAAGATGGATTGTATTTTGGAAAGTCATGTCTATGTACCTGCTACAGATACAACCGACACACTTTTTATTTACAGCAACGGTCTTAAGCCGCTTGAAAAGTTAAAAATAAAAATAAAGTATTATGATGATGATTACAGAATGGGATATTTAGCGGGACAAATAACAGATGGCGGAACTCCAGTCGATAGTGCACATCTTTATTTCTTCTACAATAATAATTATATCATCAAATCCGTTGTAACTGATCAGAATGGGTTGTATAACGTAAGTCTTCCTCCCGGGCTTTATGCAATTGCTGTTGAAAAAGATTCATATTATGTGTCTTTCTATAACAATCAATACGACCCTTTTAATGCGGATTTGATTTCACTTCAAAAAGATTCAACAAAGACAATAAATATTCAAATGGATAAAATGTCATTCACCGGTAATTCTATTTCGGGAATTATAACTGACTCTATTACCCTTGCAGCTGTAAAAAAAGGTGTAATTGTAGTCAGAACCGGTACGCACACACCAAATAAAATTTCTTCGGGAGTAAACAGCCGCATTTTATTAAATGGGATTTACACTGCTTTCATCAAATCGGACGGTTCGTACAATATTCAAAATGTTATTGTGCCAGGGCATTATTTTGTTCAAGCGTTTTCCGATTATTATATGCCAGCTTACTATAATTTTGCAAATAAATCCGCAGTCTTTTGGCAGCAGGCAGATTCGATTTACATAAGCGGTTCGTTATCAAATGTAAATGTGGTAATGGCAAGAGACTCATCGGTTGGAGGCGGCAGAATAAATGGCACTGTCACTGTAAATTCACAATCAGTTAATCTTTCCGATGTTATGGTGCTTGCAAAATCAACTGATTACAATTTGTGGTATAACTATGGATTTCTTAAGGATAACAACGAGTTTAAGCTGACAAATCTTCCGTACGGAAATTATAAGCTGTTCGCACAAAAGATTGGTTTTAACGATGGGGAGAGTACGGATTTACAAATTACTCAATCCACTAAAGAGATTAACGGAGTGAACATCCAAATTATTATCACATCAGCAATAGATGAGAAATTCCTGCCGGATGAATTTACGCTTTACCAGAACTTTCCGAATCCGTTTAATCCGGTAACGAAGATACGATATGCGATACCGTCAAACGTGAAACGTGAAAGGTCAAATGTGATGTTGAAGGTTTATGATATACTTGGGAATGAAGTAGCAACACTTGTGAATGAAGAACAAGAACCTGGCTATTATGAAGTAGAATTTTCCACCAAAGGTGGATCCGCTTCTGGCGGAAATGCTCTAAATATTGCAAGCGGGGTATACTTTTATCGATTAACAAGTGGTAGGTTTGTTTCAACAAAAAAGATGTTGATGATCAAGTAATGGCGTTGATATTACTTGAGTAGAAATCCCTTTGGGAATATTAATCCAGTAATACCTGAATTGGCAAAACAACAATTCAACAATCCGTTAGCTAGCGGACAATTTAAGATACTACCATTACTTGAATGGGTTCATCAATAATATTTTTTAAAAAGCCTATTTAAGCCTGCTTTCCTAAAACCACAATTAAGCGTAAATTTCACTAAGTAAAAATTAAGAGGACTTTAATGAGGGTCTATTTCTCTCTCCTAATCATCATTATTGCAGGCGCAGTAATGTTCTCTCAACCGATTCGTGGAGTTTATTATCATGCCTTTTCAAACACCCTTGTGCTTAGTGTAGAAGGCGCTGCGACATGGGAGCAAACCGACTATTCGGGTAATACTTTTGATTATCTTGGTAAAGTTGCGTTGGAATATTTTCTTCCTTCCGAATCGAGAACATCTTTTGGATTGAGAGCATTTGGAGGTGCCGGATTTATTTCGGGTAAAGACAACGAACAGAGAATAAAACAATTTAGGACTGATATTAAATATTTAGGTGGTGGAATCGTATTCATTTATTCGCTCGGTAAAATGGTATTTCCATATTTTTTTGGCGGGGTTTCCTTTCTCTGGTTTGATCCTCGGGGTTCAGGACAACAAAAACTGCCGAACAACTTAGCAGGTTTGTATAAAAAAGAAGAAATAAACTATAATGGAGAATTTGGATTTAGATTTTTACTTGCGGATGATTTTAGCTTTAACATAAATGGTGCTGCGCATATTAGCCCTAATGATTATTTAGATGATTATTCAACCGGTGTTAGTACAGATTTGTTTTATTCCTTCGGTGCTGGTTTCTCATACTCTTTCTTTAGTGAAAAAGATGAAGATGAAGATGGTGTATTAGATTCCAAAGATTTGTGTTCGGGCACCCCTAAGGGAGTTAAAGTAGATGATTATGGATGTCCGATTGATGGAGACAGAGATGGTGTTCCGGATTATTTAGATAAATGCCTGGACACACCATCAAGGGTTTTAGTTGATGAAAATGGATGTCCATTCGATGGTGATAAAGACGGAGTTCCGGATTATTTAGATCTTTGTGCAAATACTCCAGTTGGTATTCCGGTAGATAAATTTGGCTGCCCAACAGATTCAGATGGCGATGGCGTACCAGATTTCAGGGATGAATGTCCAAATACTCCTAAAGGAATTTCTGTTGATAGAAATGGCTGTTTAATGGATTCCGATGGCGATGGTGTTCCTGATTCCAAAGACAAATGTCCTAATACTCCTCCTGAAAAGAAAGTTGATGAGTTTGGATGTGAAATTAGAGAAAAAGTTCAAGTCAAAGAACTAATTTTGAGTTCAGGGGCAACATTTGCATTTGGACAATCAACACTTTTACCAACTGTATATCCTGAGCTTGACAAGCTTGTTATAGTAATGATTGAAAATCCAACTTCTCGTTGGAGAATTGAAGGCCATACGGATGATAAGGGACCTGATTGGGCGAATAAAAAAATATCACAGGAAAGGGCAGAATCTGTTCTGAGATATTTTATGTCAAGAGGAATAAGTTCGGATAGGTTTGTTGTTGTAGGTTTAGGAAAAAATTATCCAATAGCTGATAATCTCACCACTGAAGGAATGGCAAAGAATAGAAGAGTTGTGATTATTAGAATAGACTAATTAATTCCAGTATTCATGTCATACTTCTTAGAAACTTTGTCAATTAATAATATCAACGAATAGAGTACAACAAAGTAAGCACTGCTGTTTTGTCCAAGTAATTGGGATGAAAAGAAAGAAATAATCCCAAAGGAAATTCCGCTTATGGCTAAACCGAATGAAAAAATTCTGTTTTGGGAATTTTTCGATCTCATTAAAAGAGTTAACAAATTTTTAAAGAATTGAATGTAAATTAAAATTACAAGTAAAAGCCCAATCAAGCCCTGAGTCATTAATGATTCAACATATTCCGATTCCCAGCTGGTAAATTGTGAACCGGGAAAAAGAATGATTCTGCTGTTCAATCCATGTCCAATTAAAATATTTTCCCAGTTAGATTGAAAGTCTGTCCTTATAGTATTGTAGGCATCGGTGTATATTCCAAATCTTCCGCTTGAAATATCATGGCTGCTAAAAATCTTGATTGGATTTAATCTTGTATCAGCATTGGTGAATAGAAGAATAATAAATACAGATACGAATGCTATTGAAGCTATAATGATTTTAGTTCTTGCAAGCTTAGAAATGTTCCCTTGAAAAAGTAGAAACATTATTATTGAACCGATTATAATTCCTAAGAGAGCACTTCTAGTAAATGTAAGCCATAGCGCAGTGAACTGAAAAATAGTAGAAATAATGGTGAGGTGTTTCCAGTAACTAGTAGAGTAAAATATATATGCAAAGGTTATTGGAAGACCGAAAGCTAAAACAGATGCTAAAGTATAATAACCGGCAAAAAAACCAAACGCTCTCTCAGCGCCATCAAAATATCGAACAATTCCATAGGAAGCTGTAATAAGAGCAAAAATCGAAATACATTTTCCAATGATATCAATTGAAATAATATCATCATTATCAGTTATGTATAAAAGAGGTATGAGTGTTAATAAAATACAATGGCGAATTATGTTTTTGAAAGCCAGAAACGGCACTGGTGAAACATAAATAGAAAGTACCCCGGAAAGGAATAAAAGTATAATCAATATTTCTATTGCTTTAAGTCTATTTTCTTTGGCTTTTTTAATTGTGAAATAAACAATAAAAGGAAGGAACAGCCCCGTAGAGATCTGTAAAATTGCATTTGAAAAAAATATGCCTGCTAAAAACAGTAAGGCGGTAGTTCTCAGGTAAATTTTTACGAAAGAATTTCTATAATTCAATTCAAATCAAGTGTTATAATTTGTTTAATTCAGTTTCAATAATAATTCGGTTAAACTGTCTTTGAATGTAATTTTTATTAAACTAAAATAGTTTGAAATATTAACAATTGCTCATTTCTAAATTAGCCCAAATCATGTTAAAAAATTTTCCGATACTTTTTTACTCGATCGTTAATATAAATCCTTTATCTTCCTGTCAGATTTGAATAAAGGGGAATGAAAATTGTTTTGATATGGATTCAATTTCGCGGATAATACTTTTAGACGATCCATCATCAGCTAATATTATCTCAAAATTTCGAAATGTTTGTTGCTCGGTTCCTGCAAGCACTAACTTGAGATAATCAATCCTATTTTGGAAAGAAATTATCCATGAACAATCAACCATTCAGTTTCCGTAATCAATTTTAGATGTTGACATGACCATCTTTTTTCATGCTTTTTAATTTTCAAACGAAATCTACCAAAGGTGGAATGCTGTTACAATAACAACAAAAACTAATTCGGACATTTAAAAAATTATTTAAACCGGTTTTCAATTAATTTCATGAATACATACTGGTTTAGCCGACACAATGCAATTATTTTTTTTGATAAAAGCGTACAGTGGATTTTAATCTGCAACAAAATTAATGCAATCTTCTTGATACTCAAACTCATTTTCAATAGGTTAGCAAAGCAAAAATCATTTATTAGAGGTAAAAATGTTCGATCAAAATTATCAATTCACCTGTGTAAATCGCTTTTTACAATATGTAAAATACGATACTCAATCTGATGAAGATTCGGCTTCATTTCCAAGTTCAGAAAAGCAAAAAAAACTTTCCAGGCTGCTGGTTGAAGAATTAAAACAATTGGGCTTACCCGATGCCCACATGGATGAATGGGGTTATGTAATGGCAAGTCTTCCATCAAATACAAATAAGAATGTTGTCCCGATAGGATTTATTGCCCATGTCGACACATCTCCTGCTGTAAGCGGTGAAAATGTAAAAACAATGATTCATAAAAATTATAGAGGCGGAGATATTAAGCTTCCCCAAGACAATCAGGTAATTAAAGCAAAAGAAAATCCCGATCTTAAAAATATGAAAGGATTTGACATCATTACCTCCGATGGTTCAACTCTTCTTGGTGCAGATAACAAAGCGGGCGTTGCAGAAATTGTGGATGCTGTAAATTATCTAATTAACCATCCCGAAGTAAAACATGGTGATATTAAAATTTGCTTTACACCTGATGAAGAAGTTGGGCGCGGGACGGAAAAATTTGATGTGAAAAAATTAGGTGCAAAGTATGCTTATACTGTTGATGGTCAAAGCAGAGGTGAGGTTGAAACTGAAACGTTCAGTGCAGACAGCGTAACAATCAAGTTTCATGGAAAGAATATTCATCCCGGTTATGCAAAAGGTATAATGATCAACTCAATCAAAATTACTGCGGCGTTCATCGAATCACTTCCTAAAAAAACATTATCTCCTGAAACAACTGAAAAGCGGGAGGGATATGTTCATCCTAATTCAGTTACAGGTAATGAAGAATTAACGACAGTTAAATTTATCATACGGGATTTTCAAACTCCTAAGCTTAAAAAGTATGAAGCGATGCTTAAGAAATTAGCTCAAAAAACGGTAAAGAAATTTCCAGGTGCTAAAATGGAATTTACTGTTACTGAACAGTACCGCAACATGAGGGAGGTATTGAAAAAGCATCCTCGAGTTGAAAACAATGCGATAGAAGCAATGAAGCGGTTGAACATCAAACCGATTATGCATCCAATTCGCGGCGGAACAGACGGAGCGAGATTATCTTTCATGGGATTGCCAACTCCAAACATTTTTGCTGGTGAGCATAGCTTCCACTCAAAAACGGAATGGGTTTCCGTTCAAGATATGGAAATGGCTGTACGAGTGATAGTTGAGATTGCGAAAGTGTGGGAAGAAAAAGTTTAAATCAATAGAACGCAGATGACGCAGATGCGACTGATTAACACAGATAAAAAATCAGCGCAAATCTGGTTAATCAGTGTCATCAGTGTGCTATTGACTTTTTTATTTTAATGATGAAAAAACAACAAACAAAAACCAACAAACTGGAATTAATGGCTCCCGCGGGTGATTGGACAATGCTTACCACTGCTGTAAATGCCGGAGCAGATGCAATTTATTTTGGAGTTGATAAACTGAATATGCGTATCAAAGCCGCTAACTTCACGCTTAAAGACCTTCCGAAGATTGCTCGAACTTGTAAAAAAAATAAAGTTAAATCTTATCTAACTCTCAATTCGATTGTGTACGAAGAAGAAATCGAGGAGTTGGAAAAAATTATTGATCGTGCAAAGACAGCGGGAATTGATAGAGTAATATGCTGGGATTTTGCAGTCGCACAGCTATGTAAAAAGAAAAAAATGCCATTCTGCATTTCGACTCAAGCTTCAGTTTCAAATTCTTTAAGTGCCAAATTTTTTAAATCTCTAGGTGCGATTAGAATTGTTCTTGCAAGAGAATGTTCGCTTGAGGAAATAAAAAAGATAAGAAAGAAGACGAACCTTGAGATCGAAGCATTCATTCATGGAGCTATGTGCATCTCGGTAAGCGGTAGATGTTTTTTGAGTCATCACTTATTTGGTAAAAGTGCCAACCGTGGAGAATGTATTCAACCTTGCAGAAGAGAATTTGAAGTAATCGACCCAATTACAGATAAATCAATGATCATCGGTGAAGATTACATTATGTCACCAAAAGATCTTTGTACAATCGAATTCATTGATCAACTAATTGAAGCGGGTATTGATTCATTCAAAATAGAAGGCAGAAAAAGAAGCCCGGAATATGTTGCAACTACAGTATCGGTTTATCGAAAAGCAATTGATCTTTACTTTGAAGGAAAATTAACAAAGGAGAAGAAGAAAGAATTTCTTAGTGAATTAGAAACAGTATATAATCGTGGATTTTCTTCGGGATTTTATTTTGACGTTCCAAGCTCTGAAGATTATGCAAATATTTACGGCAGCAAAGCAACCACAAGAAAAGTGTTTGTTGGAAAAGTTCTGAACTACTTCAAAGCTCCCAAAGTTGCACACATTCTTTTAGAATCCGGTAGGATAAAAGTTGGAGATAAGATTTTAATCATCGGGGAAACTACCGGAGTTGTAGAAATTAAAATTGATAAGATGAAAGTGAATGATGAGGATAATTCGTCTGCAAAAAAAATAGATGAAGTTACTCTCCAAGTTCCTTTCTTAGTTAGAAGAAATGATAGAGTTTATTTGATCGAGAAAATGAAAAAGTAGCAATTGGGTTAAAAATATATACAGCGCAGCAACTGCTTGTTTATTTTGATAACCATCCTCAAATAATTATTTTAGCACCTCGTTTAGCAACATTCACACTAAATCAACAAGAAAAAATTATCATGAGATTAAGCAAATATTTTGTCCCAACCTTAAAAGAAGTTCCCAATGATGCCGTTGTAACCAGCCACATTCTTATGCTCCGCACGGGAATGATAAGAATGGTATCGGCAGGTATTTATTCTTTCTTACCGCTGGGTTATATCGTAATGAAAAAAATATCAGAGATAATCCGTGAAGAAATGGATGCTATCGGCGGACAGGAATTTCACTTGCCTGCCTTAAATCCAAAAGAAATTTGGGAAGAAACGGGAAGGGTTGAAGCATTTGGCGATATTCTTTTTCATATCAAGAATAGAGATTACGTTCTTGCTCCGACACATGAAGAGATAGTTACATATCATGCTCGCAATGTTGTTAAATCTTACAAAGACATGCCGCAAATTTGGTATCAAATACAAACCAAGTTTAGAAATGAACCAAGACCAAGAAGCGGCGTCATCCGTGGCAGGCAATTTTTAATGAAGGATTCCTATACATTTGATAATTCGTGGGAAGCATTGGATAGATCTTATAATCTTCACGATAAAGCATACAGAAAAATTTTTGACAGATGCAGGTTAAAATATTTTGTTGTTGGTGCATCAAGTGGAGCGATGGGCGGAACCGGTTCAGAAGAGTTCATGGTGAAATCAGATGCCGGTGAAGATACTGTTGCTTATTGCGAATCGTGCGGCTATGCCGCTAATGTTGAAGTCGCAGCTTCCAGAATTGAAGGAGTAAAGCGTAAGGCTGAAAGCAAAAGTATTTATGAAATATCTACACCTGATGTAAAAAGTATTGATGAACTTTGCGCTTTTCTAAAAATTGATGAAACTCAATGTGCTAAATCACGGATTTATGTTCATAATGGCGAACCAGTTTTAATTCTAATGCTTGGGAATGATGAAGTGAATGAAAGTAAGCTTGTGTCCGTCTTAGGCGGAAATGTTCGGCCCGGTCATCCGGATGAACTAAAAGAAATTACCGGAGCAGATGCAGGCTCAATAGGTCCCATGGGATTTAGAGGTAAAATTATTGCTGATCATCGACTGAAAGATGCAAATAATATGTTCAGCGGCGCCAATAAAAATGATTATCACATTGGCGGAATTGACTTTCAGCATGATGTTAAAAATGTTGAGTACCAGGATTTAAGAATTGTTAAATCTGAAGAAGGCTGCCCAAAGTGTGAGATGAAGCTTGAGGTATTCAGTGCAATTGAGCTTGGGCATATTTTTAAGCTCGGCACAAAATATTCTGAAGCAATGGCTGCAAAATTTATTGATGAGAAAGGTGAGGAACATCCTATCATTATGGGAAGCTACGGTATAGGCGTTGAACGGATTATGGCTTGCTTCATCGAACAGCACCATGACGATAAGGGAATCGTTTGGGAGAAACCGCTTGCCCCGTTTGATGTTCACTTAATTGCATTAAACATGAAAAACGAATCAGTAGCAAGCACTTCAGAAAAAATCTACAACGAGTTAATGCAAAACGGAATCAGTGTTTTGTTCGATGACAGAGAAGCTGCTGCCGGCTTCAAATTTAATGATGCAGATTTGCTCGGTATGCCAATTCAAATAGTAATCGGCGAGAAAAAATTAAAAGACAACAAGGTTGAGCTTAAAATCAGAAAAGTAAATCAACGGCTGGATGTGGATTTAACCGAAGTACTCAATAACATAAAAATGTTGTTTGCCGAATAAAAAACATTAGGGATAAATTTTACTGGTTTTGATGATGAAAGATTGGACAGAAGAAGAAATAGATATTCTCAAGAAACACTATTCAACAAAAGGTTCTAAATTTGTTTCTGAACTTATTGGACGAAACCCGGATTCTGTAATTGCAAAAGCCGCTCGACTTGGACTCTACATGCTTCCCAAATGGACAGAATCAGAGCTGAAATTTCTTAGAAGATACTACAAAGAGCACGGAGCCGTATATATTGCCGAAAAATTGGGCAAGAAACCTGACGCTGTATTAGCTAAGGCAGCACGACTTGGAATACGCTTCGATGGTAAGCGGCAATGGGCAGTATGGGAAGATAATTATCTTCGAAGGCATTATTATGACAGGGAGAAAAAATCAATTTCGCACACACTTAAGCGTTCTATTCCTGCCATTTTAGCAAGAGCACATTTGCTTAAATTGACTCAAACCAGAACAGCTAAGTGGTCGGATGCGGAGAAAAAAATTTTGCGGGAGCTTTACTCAAATAGAAAAAATACCCTCGAACAAATTTCTGAAAAATTAAATAGGTCAAAGTTTGGAATTTTGCAGCAAGCCCAGGTTTTAGGGCTTAGCAGACCGCGGAAAGATCATCTTTGGACCGAGGAAGAGTGTAATTATCTGATCAATAACTATAAAGTTAAAAGCCATGGTGAAATTGCTAAACATCTTGGTTTAACTGCAATTTCGGTATCTCATAAAATGAATAGATTAGGGCTTAAACTTCGAAATAAGGGTCGCCTCTGGACAGAAGAGGAGAAAGATTTTATTCGAAAGAATTATAAAAAAATACCTACAAGAGAAATTGCACGGCTTCTCAACAGGAATATTGATGCGATAATTAACAGTGCTGGACCGCTCGGCATTAGTGCCGGACGCCCTCGACCATGGACTGAATCCGAGAAAAAATATTTGCAAGAGAATTATGGCACAACACCATTGAATGAAATAGTTGCTTTTTTAGGAAGGAGTAAACAGGCAATAATTGCGCAAGCAGCTAAATCAAACTTGACTAAAAAAAGAATAAGAAAAAATATCTCGAATTAAGATGCTCATTCTTGTAAGTATCAATCAATTTTAAGATGAGCGCACGCTCGATTTACTATGTCCATAGAAATCTCCTCTTATTATCCGGTGCAACAAAAATCGCTGTACTTTATCATCCACCGGCTCGAGTGTGGGATGTCATTCAACTTGGTTAGCAACTTTGCTGGATAAACTAATGGATTCAACTCATTCACCATGATTAGGGACTGTTCATTTTAAGGATGAGACTTTAAATTTATAATTTTTAATTGAAACAGTTTCAATCCACGCGCCCGCATGGGGCGCGACGTAGCTTGTTTCGTTAAAATCTTTGTCTTAAAAAGGTTTCAATCCACGCGCCCGCATGGGGCGCGACATAAATACCAAACATTGTTTTGTTAGTATTACCGGTTTCAATCCACGCGCCCGCATGGGGCGCGACGCTGTAAAGATTGCTAACTATTGCAAAACACCGGTTTCAATCCACGCGCCCGCATGGGGCGCGACAAAATGATATTATCAATACCACCTGACGGTGAACGTTTCAATCCACGCGCCCGCATGGGGCGCGACGTTATGACACATATGATCATCCACCACTTAATAAAGTTTCAATCCACGCGCCCGCATGGGGCGCGACTAATAAGTTTTGTGTATTTGCTAGTTGAATCTGAGTTTCAATCCACGCGCCCGCATGGGGCGCGACTGTATAAATATTAACTAATTAAAAATAATAGATTTAACAACCGGTTTACGCTATACTTCAACATTCTTAGACAAAAATCCTTAGGGCTTTTCCAAAATGCAGTTTTTGCAAAATTTTTCAACAGCTAACACCCCAGCATTTTCATGTATGCTTCGGTTAGCGGTAACCAAAAGTTTACTGAATTAAATGACAAGCGGGTCTTCAATACTTTGTATTCCTTTTTTTCCATAATGTTCGAGGCGGCGCTGCCAGTTAGAACCAAGGAAATAAAATCTCAAACTGTCCTCGTTCGGCTCATAAATTGAAAGTAATATATTTTTTAGTATTTCCCACTGAGCTGGTTTCACATTACACTCGAAAACTGAATTCTGTACACGTAAACCAAAGTCCAAACAAGTTTCTGCTACTTTGCGCAGTCTCTTTTTTCCGCCCTCGGCTTTTGTGGAAACGTCATAACTAACAATTACCATCATAGTTTTTTACTTTAAATAAAATGGTGGATACTCTTCAATGTCGCCGCGGATATACCGTGCAAGCAATTGTGCTTGGATATGCGGCAGCAAGCCAATTGTCATTTTTTCACCAAGAAATGGATGAGTGATTTCTTCTTGTTTTCTTTTTTGATATGCTGTTAGCACTTCTTTCCGTGCACTATCAGACATTCTTACTTCGCTGGATTCTCTTATTTCAAAATCTTTTTTTGTTACTTGTTTTAAGTTGATGAGATTCAGCATTATTCTATCGCCAAGATATGCACGGAATTCCTCCATGATGTCTAATGCAAGACTCGGGCGACCTGATCTTATTTGGTGAAGAAAGCCAACCTGCGGATCAAGTCCGGTTGTTTCCACTGCTGATCGAACATCATTTGCAATGATCGCATACAAAAAGGATAATAGTGCATTAGCCGGATCGAGCGGCGGGCGCTTTGTTCTTTGTGTAAATGTGAAATCTTCTTGCTGAGCTGTAATAAGCGAAGACAACACCCCAAAGTACAAAGTTGCACATTCACCCTCGTACCCGCGAAGCTCATTCAGACTTTCTGCGGCATGAATATTTGTCAATCTTCTTCCCATGGTTTCGGCTGCAAAAAAAACCGAGTCGGAGCAGTTATCCGGATGATTCCTTTGATGACGTAAAAGCAGATGACGATAATTTGTTACTTTCGCAGCAATTATTGGGCGGGCAATTGAAAGTGACTGTAATTCATTATCAGAAAGGTCATACTGTGCTTTCCGTAAAAGAACATTGCCTTGCTGCGCACCATACACCCGCGCAAGAAACTTTCCATTTTCCGATAGATAACTTATGCCGACATTATTCTCTGCGCAGAAGGCCATTAGTTGTGGAGTAAGCGCCTTGAACCCAAAGCATACAATGTTTTCTATTGAATAAATTGGCGCCTGAAATACTTTTTCGTTGTTGATCTCCACTACGAATGTTTCCCGTTCTTTGCGAACAAAGGCATCGTCCGAAGTAATGTAAAGTGTGTTAAGATGTTTTTTCATTGGTTATCCTTGCAATGGTTAAAGATGACATCTTTTCACGATACTAAATCATACGGAAAGATGTCATCTTTTTTTCTCATGCTGTGTATAATCCTGAAATATAATTTTTAAGCTTACGCTTGTTCAATGCTTTGGGCTGGCAAATATCTATCAGCGAACAGTTACGGCATTTAGCTGAGTACTCGGCAGTAGGAACAGTTTTACTTGAGACTATTTCTCTAACTGAAGCAATTACTTGTTCGGTTTGGTTTCTTAATTCATCATCAATTTCTATTGGATTTCTTCGACGGATTTTTCCGTAAAAAAACATTCCCTTGGAAATTTGTGTGCTCAGCATTTCTTCAAGACAAAGCACTTGAGCACAAAGCTGAACCTTATCGCTAATGTCTTCCTTAGGTTCACCTGACTTGAATTCGACCGGAAGAACTTCTTCGCTGTCATTCCGGTGAAAGCCGGAATCTCCTTCTTTGTTAATTCTTTTAAATTCAACCACATCGCATCTGCCAACGATGCCGTAGTTAAACGAATGAATTCTGAGACCGCGCACAGTTTTAACATCACCTCTTGTTTCATAGGTGTCCGTATCAACTTTATCATGAAGAATTTGACCTCGCACAGTAAAAAGATTTTCATTCCAAACATCATCAACATGAATCAATCCGCATTGCCTCGGGCAATATATGTAATGCTGCAGTGCGCTGATCAGGATGAAATCGTCTTCAGTGAACATATAAATTATTTCTTCCTGCGTTTTTTAGTCTTTTTAGCTGGAGCAATTTTCTTTAGTTTTTTAACTGCCTCCTCAAAATGTTTTTCCACTTCACTTGGTTTTTCAAGCAGTTTTTTGTGAAATTTTTCATATTCTGTCTCTGCTTTTGAAATTGCAGCTTCATGACTAATTGCGCCGGCATGTGTAAGAATTTCGTGTTCGCTTAATTTTAAGAAATCATCCAGCTTTTCAATCCAGCCTTTCATGTACATTAACCTTCGGTTTTGTGCCTGGAGTTCAGCAAATTCCAAGTAGGCAGTTACAATCCGGTTAAGTGCATCTAATTCTTTCTCACTCAAATAATTTTTTGCAATTAAAACATCAGTTTTCTTTGGGGTTTTACCAGACCAGCTTGTTAGACCCATTGATGGAAGTAAAGCATCAGCTCGTTTAGCAATTATTTCTGCAGCAGTATGACCGTGAGCAGCCCAATGCACTTTATTTTGAACTGTCGCGAAAAATTTTTGCGATATTTCGGTGTCTGGATTATAATCTACGCTTGTAGCATATAGATCAAGCACTTTTTTCCAAAACACTTTTTCGGAAGAGCGTATATCACGAATGCGTTCAAGCAGTTCTTCAAAATATTTTCCACCGCCAAGCTGTTTCATTCGTTCGTCATCAAGAACCAATCCTTTTATTAAATATTCTTTGAGCTGTTCAGTTGCCCAAATTCTGAATTGAGTGCCCCGATACGATTTTACCCGGTAGCCAACAGCTATAATTGCATCAAGGTTATAGTAAAGCGTTTTATATTTCTTATCATCTGAGGCAGTTGTAAAGTATTCCTTGACAACTGAATCTTCTTGTAACTCACGCTCGGTAAATATGTTCTTAATGTGAAGACTGATATTTTGTTTGGTAGTTTGGAAAAGATCGGCCATTTGAGCTTGTGTAAGCCAAACAGTTTCACCTTTCCGATGGATCGTTCCGACAAGCCGGACTTCAATTCTGCTTTTCTGATCCTCGGTTGTGTAGAGGATTATTTGGGAGTTCGGAGATTGGTTCATGATAATCTTGGCCTTATAAAATATATTGTAATCATATCAAGGGGGGTACAAATTGTACCCCAGTTGGAATTCAACAGTTCATCTCGCTGCCGAAGTCTTTTTAAGTATTGCTTAATATCTGTGCTGTCTGTTAATGCCTCAACAACATCCGAGACCGAGAAATACCATTTCTGTTCTTGCTCGTTCCTCCGAAGGAGTCCTTCGGACATACGGAACGGATTTTTTTCGATTCAAATAATTTTATGTTTGCCATAAGCTTCCTTTCAAAGCGTTACAAAATGTGACTGTTACAAGAGTAGGGACAAATTGTACCTACACTTTGAGTGTTACTTTGTCTTAAGAAACATCAACAACTTTAAACGTTTCAGGAAATGTTTTGCCATCAAGAAGAATTTCATAATCCGTAAACTCTCTTGCCGGTTTAGTTTCATCGTTTGTGCGTTTCCACGTTACTCTTTCAAACAGTTCATGTGCTGGTTTGTTGCCGAGAGCATCTTTATGTTTAAACACAACTAGTTTTCTTGTGCTCATAAGACCGCGTGCTGCTGAATGATCGTGATCAAACATTTGTTGCATTGCATTCCAAAAAATATCAAGATCTTCAGTTGAAAAACCGGTTCCATTTTTTTCATTAGCCAAGTGGGCAGAAATAAAACCGTGTGCACGGTACAAACCATAAGGTACGGTGTATTTGCGACCAAATGTGCGTTCTTTTTCTAAATCTTTTTCATTTGTTACTGCCATACGCGTAATACTATGCTCTAAAGCAATCACTGGTTCAACCGAACGAGCAAATGTGAGTTGAACGGGACCCCGGACTTGTCCACCAGTCTTTCTAAGTTTCTTGTCGTCTACCGATTCGCCAACCTTTTCTTTATCACTGGTTGCAAGGACAGCACCAAAAGTTCGAATGTCATAAAACTTATTGCACATGTGTTTGCGTGTACTTTCTTCTGCATTCCTCTTTTCTTCTACTGACTTGATTGTCTTGCCTTTATTTGTTTCATCCCATGATGAAACAATTGCCCTATTCAAAACAGCTTTTTCCCGTACAAAAATCGCCCATGGTGGTACTGGATTTTCTTCATCTTTTTGTGGATGAGTTATTTGTAAATAGTTCCTTACTTTGCGTTTTAAGCAGACATCTGTTACTAGTCCCCCGCCTGTTTCTGCATCAATACGTGGTAAGTTTCCAGCATCTGGATCACCATTTGGATTTCCGTCTTTTACATCAAAGAAAAAGACAAAGTCATAGCGATTATTAATAGAATTCATTTTTATTCTCCTTTGTTAGAATTAATGGTTGTTTGTTCTAATTCATCAGAATCTTTTTTATTTGTAAAGAAATCCTGCTTTTGATGATAATACCCCAATGAAAAAAGAGCTTGTTGCTCCATTGACAAATGAGCCGGAATATTTAGTGCTACTAGTTTATCCATTATTTCCCCTTTGAGACTTTCAAAAAATCCTTTTGACTTTTCAATTTTGCCTAAATGATGTCCATATAATTTTTCCAATAATGGTAAAACACTTATTGGAGAAGATGAAAATGCACCATAAAATCGATCACGAATCCCGGCATTTGGCTCCTTATAATTATTCGCTGCATTCTGAGCCCTTTCAAGCACTGCGAAAAGTCTACCAAGTAGATAGCCAGGATTAGTATTTGTTTTATCTAAAGCCATTGTGATCTCCTTTTCATTTGGTTTGTGAATTCTGTTATAACGATTTAAACTTGCTTTAATAATTGATGCACGAGCACGATTAACATTTTGCTCGGCACGAATTCTTCTAATACATTGTTGAATTAATGTTTGAGGATATGGTGTCCCATCAATAATACTTTCAATAACTTTGCTGGTTAAGTTTGGGGGCACATTTTCCATTTTATATTGCAATGCAGTAGAAGAAAGTATCTGGTAGAGCGAAAGTTTTTCTGGTTCGTTCGGACCGTGGATAATTTTAAAATCATCAAAATGTTTTACAATATTTCGTCCGAATTCTTCTACTGAAGGTGTTTTCCAGAAGCGAACAGAAATTCTTGCTGCATTTGGTGCAAGTCCCAAAACATAAAAATGATTATTCTTTTCTCTTGGTAATTGCCCGGTAAAAACAGCATCATAAAGTGAGTTTATAACTTTAACACCTTTATCAGGATCATCCTCTTTTGCTGATTGAGATGCGATTACCCAGGAAAAAATTTCTTCGGGATTAATAACCGTTGATGTTTTCTCAGACCAAAAAAGAACTGTTGTATCAGAAATAATTTTTTTATTAGTTGAAGAACTAATAAGATGCTTAAGAGCGGTACTATAAGCAGCTTCTGCTTTCATAGATATAGGTGCATTATACGCCTTTTCTTTTCCATAAGAATCGAAACCAGAGTTTACTTGAAAGGATACAAGTCTAGCGTTACTTTTTGATCCTATAATAGATGTTGGAGTATGAAGTCGTGCAATTGGACCTCTTTTACCTGTAATTAAGCAAGCTGCTATAATTTTTTCACTATCTTCATCATTTTGATCTTCAGCAAAAAGTGATTTTTGATATGTCGCAACTGATTCTCTCTGCGGAACAAGTTCTGAATCTCCATCTACCCTAAAGGTTAAATTGCAACCGGGAATTCTTGAACAGTCCTCCCAATTTTGATGTTTTTTCACTTCAACAATCTGATTCGTTTCATAAAAAGATAAAACCGCATTTACTCCTTTATCTTCTTTCAATTCTTCTGGAAGAGATTTAATCTTATCAACAAAAGTTTGATTTTGTTTTCTAGCCATTTCAATCGACTTGGTAGATGATTTTTTAGGGTGTGCGAGAACAAAACCATAATGATCCCATAACAGAAAAGCAGTTTGCCATGAATTGGTACCAGACCGTCCCACAGATTTTGGTAAAAGGAATTGTTTACCCTTTCTATTTTCTTTCAAATCTACTAAATCAATAAACCTTCCTTCTTTATTAATGATGATAACAAACTTGATTTCTTTAATCTCGAATCCTTCCTGTGGTAGTGTGTCCTTTTTTCTTTGATAATATTCATACAATGCTTGTAGTATCATCTTCGTATCTCCTCACTTTTTATCGGTGGGATTTTGACAACACCACTTTCAATCCTTGCTTGGAAGAACATTGGTTTTGGGTCGTTCAAATCTGTAAAGTCCATGTCAAAAAGCATAAAACCAAGTTCTCTTGTTTCATCAATTGGGGTTACGGGTTCTTCTTCGGGATTTTTAATAAAACGGAAATTGCAGCTAAATTCACGTGTCCCAAAATAAGGTTGATTAAAGCACTGTCCTTTTGAAGCTCTTCTTTCAAAGATTGCCAGATATTTCCCCGGAGTTTCATCTGTGCGTTCTGTTTCTTGTTTTTCTTCCCAAGCTTTTATTTCTTCGAGCATAAAATCTTTTTCTTCAGGATCCCATAAATATTCAGGGACAATTGAATGTTTATTATTTTTTCTTTGCTCAATGGGTATATACTCTAAGTCGGCAAAGAAACGATACCTTACATCACGCAGGAAATATCCGGCGCGCTGCTGACGATTATCTTCAATCAGTATTCCATTGCTTCGTGGACTCATAATTGCACCAACTTCATTTCGCCGGACTGAGATCCATTTTATAGGATTAAGTATTTCAATCTTTGTCGGATGCCATCGAATTGCAGGCTTCCAAAAAATCGATTCAAAAACAGCGCGTACTGATGAAGGTGTTGGGACATCATAGCTTACTCTCTCGACTTTCATTTCGGGTCGGGTAAAGCAGGCATAATCACCCCAAACCTCAAGACAAAAAGGTTTGTGTTTTAAATTATTCATACATATTTCCTCCTAATTTCATTTTAGGAATGATTAATTAAAATTTTTTATTCTTCAGACAACGCCATTTCCAATTATCCAATCGCTTTCATTTCCTAATAATCCCAAACCTGGTTTATAAAGAATTGAATCACTTTGTATCCAATAACCGTGAATTGGTTCGATATAATTATTTTTTTGAATCCTGTTAAACATATTATTAGGATTTTTTTCATCATAAGGAACATTTACAATGAAACGCTGAAGTTTTCTGATCAAATTTTTTGATGGTCCAGCATATTTTAACTTTTCTATTAAATCAAAACTGTTACTTCCTGTGTTTTTGTTTTCATACCAAACGACAATACTTTTCTGAGCCATAGAGTCTATTAAGTTGAACTTTTGTGCAAATGTGCGAAATTGAAATGTAAAATCAGAAGCATCTTTTACTAAGTGGTTGTAGAATTCCGGTTCATCAAAAGTATTTAGATTTGTATATAAATATTTAAAGTAATCGGTATAAAGCCTTGGCGTTAATTCTTGATAAGATTGATTACGAATAATTGCCTTACATGCATCTTCACCTTTTCTTAATAAACCCGGTGGAGCTTGTTTTGGTGGATTGAATACAACAACATTTCCAATGTTTGGAAATAAATTATTCTCTCTGTTACACCTTCCTGCAGCTTGAGCGATTGAATCAAGTCCTGCTAAAGCACGATAAACAACAGGGAAATCTATATCAACACCCGCTTCAACAAGCTGTGTGCTGATAACTTTAATCGGTTCTCTATTTTTTAGTTTTGTTTTTATTTCAGAAATAATCTCGCTTCTTTCCTCACCGCACATAAATGCTGAAAGATGAACAGTGCCTTCCGGCATTAATGAATGAAGCTGTCTGCAATCATTTTTTGTATTTACAACACACAATACTTGATCAAAAGTTTTAAGTTCTTCAGCAATTTCTTCCCAATTTTTTCGTTTATTTAGGTCGTCAGGAAATTTTATATCAACCCGTTTAAAAACTTTAGTGAGTGAATCTGGATCATCTATAATGTTTGTTATGTTCGTTAATCCTTCAAAAGAATTTGGTTCAATCCCAATCTTGCCTATTAAAGCAGGTTGAGTTGCTGTCATCATTACAACTGTTACTCCGAAATAATCGACCAAACCTTTTAATACAGAAAGAATTGGCTTTAAGTATTCGGGTGGAAGCATTTGTGCTTCATCAAGGATGATAATGCTGTTTGTGATATTATGAAGTTTTCTGCAGGCAGAAGTTCTGTTGGCAAATAATGATTCGAACAACTGAACATTCGTTGTAACTATTATCGGTGCATCCCAGTTTTCAGCTGCCAAACGATTTTTACTTGATTCATTTTCGGGATCAAGATTACTATGATGTTCAACAACCTGATTTTCACCAAACAAATACTTTCCAATTTTCTTTCTTTGCTCTATCTCATCATTATTGTCAGTACCATATTTAAATACTTTAGCAGTTTGTTCTATAATGCTTGTATAAGGGATTGCCATTATTATCCGCTTCTTATCATGCTTCAAAGCGTGATTTAGTGCGAATGCCATTGACGAAAGAGTTTTGCCTCCACCAGTAGGTACATTCAGAGAGAAAAACCCGGGTGGAAGACTTGCTTTGTTTCTGCACTGCTCAAGTATTTCGTTTCTTTTCTTATTTAATTCACTATCCGATTTTTTCTCTGTCATATAATTATCGAAAAGTTCTTTCAACTCAGAAAAAGAACGATAACCACCCCGCCCTTTTTCATCCATATATTTCTCGGTATCAAGAAAGTCGGCATCAACAAGACAGGAAAAAAGCATTCTTACCCAAAGATGTAATTGTTCGTTTGAAGATTCATTTATTTTGTTTGAATCTTTATTTATAAAAACAGATGGAATTGTTTTTGGAATTGGCTTTTCAAGAAATTGTTTTGTCTCAGGTATGTTTTTTATTATTTCAATATCTACAGTATTCAATTTACTATCTTCACCTAATAAACGAGTATCAAGATGAGCATACCAATCCGGTAATCCTGCATGGTGTCCTCCAATCACATAAGCTAAAAGTTTTGCAGCAGGTGAATCATTAAATTTTACGAATGGCAAGACAGCACCAGCCGTACTATGGTTTGGTCTGTTATTGCTTTCTTCGATGTGTGCTTCAGGATCAAAACCAGATTTACGGCAAAGATATTTTTGCCATGCAGGAAGGAATTTTCCGAGGTCGTGCCAAAAGCCGACTAACTCGCCCCAATCTTTGTTTCCAAATTCTGAAGCAAAAGTACCTGCTTTATTTGCAGTATCATTAAGATGATCTACTAAGAAGTGTGGCTCTGCCCATGAACCATTCTCTTCTTGTTTTACATGCGCTATAAACTCTTTCATTTTCTCTATCTCTTAATTACTCCTTCGGTATGTCAGTCACAAACTGATATTGATTGGTTGGTGGTTGTGCACATTTTTTACTTGTGTGAAGAATGAACCTGGAAATTTTCGCATAGCACACAGTGCAACTTAACTTCTTATAAGGAATAACTCAATTAAGATTAATAAAAACTCTCTAAGGTTACTTAAACCCTAAAATAATTTCTTCTTTAAGGATCCTTACAATCCAATTATTTCCTTCCTAGTATTCAACAAATCGAGATACTTTTCTTTCATAGGCGGGGAGAGAAAACTGATTTTGATCAATTCTTCCCAATCATCAAATGCAGATTTTATTTTGTCAAGAACTTGTGAAATGATTTTATCATTTAGATTCAATCTCTCTTTCCCAAAGTAGTGAATCAAGATTTTTGAATTAAGATTTCGTTTCTTTCCTGCTAATGGGAGTGCAATTTCCCCCGGTTCGTTTGGTAATACAATCGTTGTATTTAACAAATCATAAGCTGGCGACAGTTCAATTTTGTTATCTCTTGTAATGATCGAAAAATTCTTTAAATGCATGTCCTCGTTGCCGATTAGGAAATTAAAAATTGTTAATCTAAACAGCTTAACTTTTTCTATAGCGGGGAAGGTACAGAAAGTATCAATAAGGTTTATTATCTTTTCCATAGTATAGTCATACTTTGTTTCTCTGCTTTTACCTGCAAGCTGTGCAAAATCTTCGATAGATAATTTTTTACTTTTTCCATAACGGTCAAATCTTTTTATAAAATATGTGAGTTTCCTATCGGAAGAATAAATCATTCCACTCAGCGGCACTTCTATATCTATCATATCAGCTAATTTCATTGTTAAGGATTCATTCTCAGGTAACTCGGGATAAAAATTATTTTGCGGTTTAAGAATGTATTCTCCATTTCGATCCACGATATCAAAAATCCCATCCTTAACATTTAATCTTGCGCTAAGCTTTGGCTGAACGCCTTGTATCGACATCTTAGCTGCTCTAACTGCGGCTTCTCTTAACTGTTCTTCCTGAGTTAAAGCCAAATCATTTAAATGAACTAAATTTCTTGAAAGTAATTTTAATCCTTTGTTAGAGTATCTTGCATCACCACAAGGTTGATATGTTATTGGACAAATATTCATTCAGTTTCCTCAACAGTTACCGAACCGACTAAATCTTTTCCAGTTATAATTAGTATTGAAAAAAAGTCATTGCGGTCTATCTTGGTTTGCCTTAGCAAAGCATCAAGTTGAATTCCTTCGGGTAATAATCCTTCAAAGAAAGGCGGAAATTCATCAAACAGATAATCTCTTTGTTTTGTAGGAAGTGTTAACGATATCGGAGAACCATTGTAATCATCAGAATATTTGAACTGATACTTTTTCCTTTTTTCAAGTTCAATTAAATCACCTGCATACACTCCAAAGTTATAAACTTTAGCTTTCCTCATCTGATTTCTCCATTAAGTGAATTACGGGATTCGATAATTGCAACTTAATATTCAATACCGAAAAAACTTTTAGTAATGAATTTATTTGAACAGTTTCTTTTCCTTTCTCGATATCGAAGACGACGGTTTTTCCGACTCCTGCCAGGTCAGCCAGTTGTTTTTGTGTAACCCCGGCTTGCTTTCTCAGAAAGGCTATTACTTTGCCAATTTGCTTTGTTGTCATTTTATACTGCCATGACAGTAAATTATTTTGTTTTAGTTGTAAATTAACCCCATATAATCTTATAGTCAAGAAAATTCTTGTTATAGCGGTAAAAAATATTTAAATATCCTAAATATCTCTTAATACGGGGCAATGAATAAATATTTACCGCTTTGGCAGTAATAAATTAAAGTATTAAATTCGAAAAAAGTATTAGGCTTGAAGTGTTGTTCTCAAACACTTGATGATAGATGGGTTATTATGATGATTTCTTATAAAGCTTAAACAACTGAATCCCGCATATTGATTTTGAGTCTACTATTTCTCCTGCAAGTATTTTCTTTTCAATCTCATCAAGAGTGAATTCAAACACTTCCATTCCATGTTCACCTTCTTCACGATTGTGATTTCCAGGAGTTAATCCCTCAGCAAGGAAAATGTGAAGCACCTCGGTACAAAAACCTGGAGTTGTGCAAATGGATCCGAGTTCAATTATGCTTTTAGCTTTGTAGCCGGTTTCTTCTTCCAGTTCTCTGATGGCACAAGTAATTGGCTCTTCATTTTTGTCAAGTTTACCGGCTGGCATTTCAAGCAGAAATTTCTGGAACGGATATCTGAACTGAGTGACCATCACAATTTTTCCGTTATTTTTCACAGGAACTACAACTGCGCCTCCTGGATGAACAGCAATTTCTCTTATTCCTTTGTTGCCGCTGTCATATTCAATTTCATCGACTTGAAGATCGAATACTTTTCCTCTAAACAGAATTTCGCTTTTCTTTACTTTATAATTTCTCAATTGACTGTAACGCCTCGATAGGATAAAAATTAAAATGGTTCAAATTATTTTTAAGTGTTTCTTTGAGTCTTGGTGTCTAAGTGGCAAACCTACTAAAGACTTAAGGTATTCAAATTTTCAGCCACGAAGACGCAATCCGTCAACTGACGGACACAAAGTTTCACAAAGACTATTTTTATCAACCTCGACAGAGTTATTAGGTGCTGATAAATTAATATTTGTAATAGGGGACAAGTTCTTTCCCAAGATATTTCAGTAATGATGTAATTACACCAAGGTCATCGAGGTAACCAATAATTGGAGCGAAATCCGGGATCGCATCAAGCGGCACTATGAAGTAAACCAATCCTGCTACAACAATTGCTTTACGATACCATGGTATGTATGAGTCTCGCATGTAGTAAAACAATGCTTTAATATCTTTTGCAAAGGTGATTTTTTTACCAGCCCGTTCCAGCTTTGTCCAGAGGTTATCCTCAACAAATTTTACTTTGTGCGAAGCTTGTTCTTCAGTCTCTCCGCCGAAATCTAATTCATCTACAGAATAATCTTTTTTAAAATCATATTTAATCATTTGTGTTCCTGCTTTTTATATTCATTAAACCAGTCGAAAACCGTATTCCACCAAAGTTTTGCATTTTGAGGTTTTGTTACCCAATGTGTCTCATCTGGAAAATACAAGAACTTACTTTTAACTCCTAACCTTTGCAGTGAAGTAAATAGTTGAAAAGCTTGCTCTTCAGATAATCTGAAATCCTTAGCGCCGTGAACAATCAGCATTGGTGTTTTAGCATTGTGAATATAACGATGAGGTGACCATTTTTCATAAGCTTCTGTATTGTTCCATGGAGTGCCTCCAAACTCCCACTCAGGAAACCAAAGCTCATCGGTTGTTCCCCACTTGCTTTCTAAATTGAAAGTACCGTTGTGGCAGAACAAGGCGTTGAATCTGTCTGAATGTCCTTCAATCCAATTTATCATGTATCCGCCGTAAGAAGCACCGGCAGCAAAAGTGTTCTTAGAATCTAGAAAAGAAAAATTTTGAATTGCATAATCATAGCTGTTCATTAAGTCAGTGTAGACTTTACCGCCCCAATCATTTCTAATTTCATCGGTAAATTTTTGTCCGTAACCTGTTGAGCCTCGCGGATTGGGCGCAACAACAACATAACCTGCTCCGGCAAACACTTGCAGATTCCATCTATAATGGAAATTATCTTCCCATGCACCCTGTGGTCCGCCGTGTATTAAAAATATCATCGGGTATTTTTTATTGGGATCAAAGAAAGGCGGCTTAACTAATATTGATTGAACTTTATCTCCGTTTGCTCCTTCACACCAAAAGGTTTCAACCGGATTCATTTCAAGCTGAGAGAGAATTTCTTCATTGGTATAGGTGATTCGCTTCAAAGTTTTTTTTCCATCTGTACTTAGTGAGAAAATTTCCGCCGGCAAATCAGATCTTTGCTTTAAGAAGAACAGATTTTTTCCATCCTTTGAAAGCTGGATACGTGTGTTGTAATTGTCTTTATGAAATAAATCAATCTTACCGGAATTAATCTCAAGCTTATAAATTGAATTGTAAATTTCATTTCCGGCAGTGAAGAAAATGGTTTTTGAATCGGGTGACCAAATAAATTCCTCAATCGATCGATCATAATTATCAGTCAGGTTTTTTACCTCACCAGTTTTTCGATTGAATAGAATTAAATCTTTTTTATCCGATTCATATCCTGCTCGTTTCATTGAAGTCCAAGCAAGCCACTCACCGTTTGGTGAATAAACTGGTTGGCAGTCAACCCCTTTGCTTGTGGAGATGAGTTTGGGTGCTTCAGGAGAATTCAAACTTAACAGATAAATCTCTATGTTAGTGCTTGTTGCCAAAGTAAATTCTGGATTAAGAGAATAAGCAACTTCACTTCCATCATGAGAAAAGTTATAATCGTTTGAGGAACCAAGTGCGGGCGGCGGAACATCTTCTTTATTGCCTTCAGTTAAATCTATGAAATTTCCTGTATGCACATCTAATAAAAATAAATGGCTTCGCTTTTGACCCCGCCAGTCATTCCAATGCCGATACATAAGTTCGGTGAAAATTTCTGCTTTGACCTTACTTCCTTCTTTAGCTTTATCTTTCTGTTCGTTGCATTCTTGAGTTGTGCATTCGGGGTAAACAGAAGAGGTAAATAAAATTTTCTTTTCGTCACTCGACCAATCAAATCCCGATGCTTGAGTATAAATGTTCGTTAGCCGTTTTTCATTTGAACCATCGAGATTGCATTGCCATATTTGTCCGTCTCTAACAAATGCGACTGATTTTCCATCTGGTGCGAATTTAGGTTCAATTTCGTTTTTGTAAGAATTTTTTAATGGTCGAAGATTTTTTCCATCAGCATCAATTAAATAAATATCTGTGTTGCCTTTGTTTTCTGCAAAAGTATAAGTAGTTAAAGTGTAAGCTAAAGTTTTTCCATCGGGAGAAACATCATAAGTCCCGATCCGTTTCACTGCCCACAGATCATCAACTGAAATGGCACGCTTGGTTTGAGTATAAATTAGGGTAGGAATAAATAAGATTACGAGAAGTTTTTTTAGCATCAATTATCCAGAGTTTCTTAAAAATGTTGAATCAAAAATAGTGCTTGCTTTTTCTAAAGGCAAAGAACTTTTGTAATATAATCGTAAATTTTGTAAAACAGTTTTCATCTCAATGCAAAAAAGCCAAAACATATTTCTTCCCGGCGGATTTAAACTATTTAGAATTCTAAGAAGCAAGTATCCGCTTACAGATAAAAATGTTTTAGTGATTGGTGCCGGTAGCGAAAAGATTGCCGAGAAAATGATTGATTCCGGTGCTGTTTCCGTAAAGATGATTGTGAATGATTTTGATTCTCTCATGAACTCGCGATTAAATCTCGGCAGGGAAAGTATAATTATTCTTGAGATGATGGAATATGAGAAGACGGATTTCAGTGATAACGAGTTCGATCTTGTTTATGCCCAAGCATCAATCTCATCTGCAAACAGAAGCAAAATAATTAAAGAGATAAAACGAATCTTAAAAGCTGATGGCGTTCTTTGTGTCGGTGAAATGACATGTTTAAAAAAAGAATATCCTGTTTTTATTAAAGATATTTTTGAGTCGTCAAATATTTCACCTCTATTCCACGGCGAATATTCGAAATATTATGTTGAGCGCGGATTTGAGGTAAATCATGAGCAGGATCTTTCCTCATCATTAAAAAATTTTTATGAAAATGCATCATCACTTTTAGAAATGAGCATTGAAAAAATATCAGCTACAGAAAAAAGTTATTACAAAAAATTGTTAAACAGAATCAGTCATGAATCCAATGCATACTTAAATCTTGGTGCGGATAAGTACATTGGGTTTAAAATGTTAATATTAAAAAAAACGTAAATCTATAAAATTATATCGGGCAGATTCCTCACCCCCGATTAAGAATACGCAAACAATATGAATCGAGGGATTCGGAATGACATCCACAAAAAGAAAATGCAAATTAAAAAAGGTGATATAGTAGAACTTCAAATAGAGAAATATGCATTTGAAGGAAAAGGTATTGCTAAAGTATGTAAATCCGAATTGCTTGGTTTAAAGTCTGATGAACCGAACGAAAGAAATTATATTGTGTTTGTTCATGGAGCTTATCCGGGCGATGAAGTAAACGCTCGATTACTGAAAATCAAAAACTCATTTGCAGAAGCTATCGCTGTTGAAATAATAAGCCCATCAATTGAAAGGATTGAAGCAAGGTGTAAGTTCTTCGGAGTTTGCGGCGGCTGTAAGCAGCAGGATTTGAGCTATGAATCTCAAGTTAAGTACAAACAGTTGCAGGTTGAAGAAATTTTCCAAAAGCTTGGTGGATTTTCCAACTTCGAAGCACAATCAATCGTTCCTTCTGAAAACGTTTTTTACTACCGTAATAAAATGGAATTTTCTTTCGGCGATAGACGCTGGCTGTCTAAAGATGAATTATCGAACCACAAAAAGATCGATAAGGATTTTGCATTAGGACTTCACATCCCTAAAATTTATGATAAAGTGTTGGATGTTGATGAATGCTTCTTACAGTCCGAAACAAGCAATAGAATTCTAAACTTCACGAGAAAATATTTCAAAGATAGAAACACATCGATTTATTCTACTAAAACACATTTGGGATTTTTAAGAAACCTCGTAATCAAGCAATCGCAAAAGACAAATGACTTGATGGTGAATCTTGTTACGTCTGAAGAAAATGATGAGTTGATTAATGAGTACTGTAATAGTTTGCTTAAGGAAGTTCCCGCAGTTACGACCATTGTCAACAACATCAGCAAGAAAAAAGCCGCAATAGCTGTTGGTGATTACGAAAAAGTTAGTCATGGCTCGGGATTTATTTATGATGAGATTGGTAAGTATAGATTCAGAATTAGTGCAAATTCATTCTTCCAGACAAATACATCGCAAGCTGAAAAACTTTATCAGACCGCATTCGATTTTGCCGGGCTGACTGGCGATGAAGTCGTTTACGATCTTTACTCGGGCGCTGGGACGATCGCAATCTTTATTTCCCCAAAATCAAAACAAGTTATTGGCTTTGAATCTGTTGAATCGACTATTCAAGATGCGAAAGTAAATGCTGAGCTAAACAATATTACTAATGTTCAATTTTACAGCGCTGATCTTTACAAGTCTTTTCTTCCCATTGTTGCAAAAAATAGACTTGCTAAACCTGATGTAATTATAATCGATCCCCCTCGCGCCGGAATGCATGAAAACACAGTTAGCGATGTTGTTAATCTTTCACCGGATAAAATAGTCTACGTTAGCTGTAACCCAGCAACTCAAGTTAGAGATGTTAAGCTAATGGTAAATTCCGGTTACAAATTAATGAAGATAAGGCCGGTCGATATGTTCCCGCATACATACCATATCGAAAATGTTACGTTGCTGAGGAAATAGAACGCGGATTTAACTGATTTAACTGATTAAAACGGATCAGTCAAAATCCGTTCGATCCGTCAAATCCGTGTTCTATTTGTTATTAATAATCAGTACAAATTCACCCTTAAGATTTTCCTTCATTGCAAATCTTAAAACTTCCTCACATGTTCCTCTGTAAAATCTTTCTTTCTCTTTCGTCAATTCATAAGCAAGGACGACTGGAATGTTCTTGCTCCACAATTTTGTAACATCTTCAAGGAGTGTTCGTAATCTGTAAGGTGTGTCCATTAAAACAATTACTTCTTTACGTTTCTTCAAATCTAAAAGCTGATGTTTCCGAATATCTTTTTTGGGTGAAAGCCAGCCGTAGTAATAGAATTTATCGAAGTTAACTCCACTTGCAACCAATGCCGCTAAGAGAGAACTCGCACCAGGAATTGGGACAACTTCAATTCTATTTTGAATTGCTAACTCAACAAGCAAATGTCCTGGATCAGAAAAAAGCGGAGTGCCGCAATCAGAAATTAGTGCTTAAGATTTTCCTTCATTGCAAATCTTAAAACTTCCTCACATGTTCCTCTGTAAAATCTTTCTTTCTCTTTCGTCAATTCATAAGCAAGGACGACTGGAATGTTCTTGCTCCACAATTTTGTAACATCTTCAAGGAGTGTTCGTAATCTGTAAGGTGTGTCCATTAAAACAATTACTTCTTTACGTTTCTTCAAATCTAAAAGCTGATGTTTCCGAATATCTTTTTTGGGTGAAAGCCAGCCGTAGTAATAGAATTTATCGAAGTTAACTCCACTTGCAACCAATGCCGCTAAGAGAGAACTCGCACCAGGAATTGGGACAACTTCAATTCTATTTTGAATTGCTAACTCAACAAGCAAATGTCCTGGATCAGAAAAAAGCGGAGTGCCGCAATCAGAAATTAGTGCGGCTGATTTTCCTTCAACAAGCTTTAGAATTATCTCATCCACATTTTCATTCTCGTTGTGTTCGTTTATCGAAAACAGCTCTTTGCTGATATTTAGGTGTGATAGTAATCTTCGCGCTTCTTTGAATTCCTCACAAATGATGAGATCAACTTCTTTGAGAATTCTAACAGCTCGAAGAGTTATATCCTCATAGTTGCCGATTGGAGTCGAAACGATATAAAGTTTGCCGGGCATGTTCTTAAGAAAAAAATTCATATTTTAATTCATATGCGAATATAGTTATTCATACAAACATTCATAATATTTCGTCCCAATGGGACTTTGAGCAATCCGGGTGTAAATGTTCTACAAATATTTGATCCCTAACGGGTGCATCAATTCTTGCATGACATTTTTATTAGTCCCATTGAAGGCTTATAAATGGTAACAAATGCAATAATTATTCTAAAAAAGTTTGATATTAAGGGTGAAGAAATCGTAATTTTGACCACAATCAATTCAATTTATTCTAAATCATTTGAAAATTAATTTCAACATACCTTGACTAATCCGATTATTTCCGGACTACCCTAAGGATACCGCATGAAAATCAAAAGTATAATTCTGATTTCACTATTCATTTCATTCTCTGCAATTGCACAGGAATCATCACAATCGTTTCTATCCATAAAAGATACTGGTGTAGAAGAGTTCATCAAATTGCATCCCGAGTTTGATGGAAGAGGAACAATCGTTCTTGTACTTGATACAGGTGTTGACGTTGGTGTTGAGGGACTGCTTCAAACATCCACCGGCGAAACTAAAGTTATTGATGTTCAAGATTTTTCAACTGAGGGCGATATACAATTTTATGAAGCTGATACTGATAAAGAAAATGACTCGATCATTTTCTCAAATTCATCGAAAGGTTACTCTATTAAAGCTGCAGAAGGCAAATTGTTTAACTCTGCTGATGGCAAATACTTCATCGGAGCTTTTCCTGAGAAGCATCTTTTGAATTCCACTTCTGGAGCTAAGGATCTAAATGGAAATAATTCTTCCGACGATGTTTACTATTTTATTGTGTTCAATGCTTCGGATGGCGGTGAGAGTTTCTGGATTGTATATTTTGATACTAATGCAAACGGTGATCTTTCAGATGAACAACCAATTAGAAATTATAAAGAGAAATATGATTTCTTCACTATTCCTAACGCTAAAGGATTATCTCCATTTCCCTTTGCTCTGAACATTCTCCCTGATGAGAAAAAAATTACTTTTCATTTTGATGATGGTTCGCACGGAACTCATTGTGCCGGTATTGCTGCGGGATTCAACATTGGCAATGCCGGGTTGAACGGAGTTGCGCCGGGTGCAAAAGTTATCAGCTTAAAATTAGGAAACAATAATTATACAGGGGGAGCTACTGTTACCGAGAGCATGAAATTAGCTTATCTTTATGCTGATAAAATTTCTAAAGAAAGAAAAGAGCCTTGCGTAGTTACTATGAGCTTTGGAATCGGCAGCGAGCTTGAAGGCAGGGCCGATATAGAATTATTCCTTGCAGAATTGTCAAAAAATAATCCGTACTTATATGTGTGTGTAAGCAATGGAAACGATGGTCCGGGAATTTCATCGGCGGGACTCCCTTCTGCAAGCAGCAGTGTTTTTGCTTCCGGTGCAGTGTTGGCCAACGAAGTCGGCCGCGATAACTACGGTATAACTTTCAGCAATAATATTATTTTATATTTCAGCTCAAGAGGCGGGGAGGTTAGTAAACCCGATGTGTGTTCACCCGGTGCAGCAACTTCAACAATACCGAATTTTGACAGCAACGATAAAAAATGGGGAACAAGCATGGCTTCGCCGTATTCTGCGGGAGTAATGACTTTGCTGCTAAGTGCTGCACAAAAAGAATTTCCAGGAGTGAAAATACCTTCACAGCTTCTCTACAGAATAATTAGAGAAGGTGCGGTGAAGATGAATGGTTATTCAAATCTCGATCAAGGTGCAGGTTACATCAATGTTATGAATTCGCATGAACTGCTGAAAAAATATTTGAAAAATAACGAACAGCAAAAGTTTGAGACTTATGCCATTTCATCCTTCTCTCCAAATATGCCCGATGCAAAAGCTCCAAATCTTTACATCAGGGATGGTTCCTATTTAACAGGTGAAGAAGTTTTTTCATTCACGGTTAAGAGAGATAAGCCGGTAAAATCAGATAAATTTTATAGAGTGTATAATCTTAAGTGCGATGCCGATTGGCTGATTCCGGTTCAGAAAAAAACTTACATTAGGAATCAACAGCATGCAATTGTAAATGTAAAGTTCGATAAGAAGAAGATGAGCGAGCCTGGACTTTACAATGCCCGAATCACAGCGACAAGAGATGATGGAAGCAATACACCTGAGTTTTCAATGATGGCAACTGTAATTATTCCATATCAATTCAACACTTCAAATAAATATAAACTGAATTGGACCGAGCAGAAAGTTGATGTCGGGATGGTAAAAAGATATTACATAAATATCCCCGGCGGACAGAACAGCATGAAGATCACTTTAAGAAAAAATAAAAATGATTATGCAAGAGTTAGATTCCGTTTGTTTGATCCGGATGGAATCGAACGCTACTTATCAGCTCAACTCAATTCGGTGAACAATGATGAAATGCTTCAATCAATTCATTATGATTTGGAATCGGGTGTTTACGAGCTTATCGTGGAGGGAATGTACACTGCCAATGGTGTTTCAACATATAATCTTTCGGTTGAGTTTTCTTCCATACAATTTTTTGGTAACAAGGAAATTGCTAAAGATGATAATGCAAGAAATGTAACAAACGTGTTTAATGAAGTTAAATCTTATAATTTAAGCGGGGAAATTCTCGGTTATCGGAAGAACTATCCTATTACTCTCACAGGAGAAGCAGTTTATAAGATGCCTTTCACAATAAGGAAAGGTGAAAGCTCAAAAGAATTTAAAGTTGAGATGACGAAGGAAGATTTCAATTTATTAACCGATTTTTCTTTGATGATTTTGGATTCGACGGGATATGCAGTTTCAAAGGATGCTCTATCATACCGAACGGGAAATATTTCGATAAATAATTTCTCTGATGAAGACAGCGTTGAATACACATTTGCATTTATTCCGGCATTCACACATAAAAATTCAGACATGACGATCAGTGTTAATGAGATAACTTATTTCTCAAGTTCTGTTCCGGTTAGTGTTATTAATCTTGAAAAAAGATCCGTGACTTTGTATCCGAATTCTCCTAGAACATTGAAGTTTGGATTATTAAAGCCGGATGAGTCTTTACCGGCAGATGCAAAATTCTACGGAAAGATTTACTTCAAAGTTCCCTCAACAAATAAAATAGAATACGAGCTTCCACTTAATTTCAAATTCTAAAAAAGGAAAAAACTATGAGTGAACATCATGTCGGACAAATAAAAGGGCTTCCCGAAAATGCTTATCAAGAGCTTAAAGCGGGTGAAGAATATAAACCTCTTATGCCTGCGAGTTCTACTCCGCAGGAAATTACTCCATATTCAGTAATCATGGGTTTGCTTATGGCTGTGCTGTTTTCAGCCGCTGCTGCATATCTTGGATTAAAAATTGGACAAGTTTTTGAAGCTGCAATTCCAATTGCAATAATTGCAGTTGGAGTTTCTTCACTGTTCAAAATAAAAGGATCGCTCGGACAAAATGTGATTATTCAATCCATCGGGCAAAACTCGGGATTGATTGTGGCAGGAGCAATCTTCACAATTCCCGCATTGTACATTCTTAACCTCGAGACACACTTTTACCAGCTATTTTTTGCATCGGCTTTTGGCGGAATGCTGGGAATTCTTTTTTTAATTCCATTTAGGAAATATTTTGTTGCAGAGATGCACGGCAAGTTTCCTTTTCCCGAAGCTACGGCAACAACTGAAATTTTAGTTGCAGGCGAAAAAGGAGGAAAGCAAGCGCTTGTACTTGTTGTCAGCGGCTTGATAGGTGGAGCTTATGATTTTATAATTGCTACATTCGGATGGTGGAGTGAAATATTCACCACAAGAGTTTTTGGTTTTGGCGAAATGCTTGCCGATAAGTTTAAGCTTGTATTTAGATTGAATGTAGGCTCTGCTGTGATGGGTCTTGGTTATATTGTCGGATTGAAATATGCCGCAATTATTTGTGCGGGTTCTTTTGTTTCATGGTATCTTTTAATTCCTGTTATTTCGTACTTCGGTGCCGGTTTAACAGAAACATTTGGAACCAATGCAACAAAATTAATTTCTGCAATGACAGCCGAAGAAATCTTCAGGCAATATGTCCGTCATGTTGGTATTGGCGGAATTGCAATGGCTGGAATTATCGGAATCATCCGTTCATCAAAAATTATTAGAGATGCAATCTCGCTGGGCTTTAAAGAAATTTTTGAAAAGAAAACTTCAGCAAACGGCGGATTACGGACTCAGCTTGATGTTTCAATGAAAATAATCATCAGCGGATTGGTGATTACTACTATACTTCTATTTTTGTTTTTCCACCTTGGAGTTGTTGATAATCTCGGCTGGGCTTTGGCAGGATTGCTGATTGTACTCATCATTTCATTTTTGTTCACGACTGTTGCCGCTAACGCAATTGCAATAGTAGGAACAAACCCTGTAAGCGGTATGACGTTGATGACTTTGATTCTTTCTTCAATTGTACTTACATCAATTGGGCTGAAAGGGCAATCGGGAATGATTGCGGCGTTAATTATCGGCGGTGTTGTATGCACGGCACTTTCGATGGCTGGCGGATTCATCACTGATTTAAAGATTGGTTACTGGCTTGGCTCGACTCCGCGCAAACAAGAGCAGTGGAAAGTTTTAGGCGTAATTGTTTCAGCTTTAACCGTTGGTTTTGTAATGATGATATTGAACGAAACATACGGATTCGTTGGTGAAGGCGCACTTGTCGCACCGCAAGCAAATGCTATGGCTGCGGTTATTCAACCTTTGATGGATCAGCAGCCAGCACCGTGGACTCTTTATATTGTTGGAGCAATACTCGCACTTGTATTAACTATGATAAAAGTTCCGGCGCTTGCATTTGCACTCGGCATGTACATTCCGCTTGAACTAAACACGCCTTTACTTGTCGGCGGATTGATAGCTCATTATGTTTCTACTCGCAGTAAAGATGAAAAAATAAATAATGCACGAAGAGAACGCGGAACATTGATTGCATCCGGATTTATTGCCGGTGGTGCTTTAATGGGAGTTGTAAGCGCAATATTAAGATGGCAGGGCTTTAATTGGGTTAATATTGAGTGGGCAGAATCTCATTCCGCTGAGTTGTTTGCAATAATTATGTTTTCGGTTATTTGTCTTTATATGATTTGGGATTCGCTACGAGGAAAGCCGGAAGAATAAAATTTGTAGGGAATGATCTCCTGATCATTCCGCCATTTTAGTTGATGTAAAACTAAAAATAAATGCGGAACAACCCGGAGGTTGTTCCCTACAAAATTAGAAACTCCGCCTATGAGAGATTATCGGCGGAGTTTTTGTTTCACCGACGAAAATTTTATCGCTACTATCAGAAAATGTTCTATAAGCTATATAAATATTGTAATGACAATAGATTTTTTCGCTTGATAGTGAAACTAGATATTTCCCTATGATTACCACCTCCAGCTTTATTTTTTTTACATCTGATATTTTCTTTTAAGAAGAGGCGTATGCGCCCTTTATTTTTATTTATGAATCGGACTTCATTTTTAGTCAAAATTATTTTATCGATTGGCATCTGTGAGCCTTTAACCTCAACGTAAAATTTTTGATTTCCCTTTTCACAGAGTAAGTCGCATGGATTCCTCGAAGATATATTTATTACCGAATACCCTTTATTCCTATAATATTTTTCTGCTGAATTCATTGCATTTAACTCAACATATTTTCTGGTTTTAGGATCTATACTAAATCCTTGTGAAGCAGAATTTATTAACTCAAGCTGTTCCTCAAGAGTTTTGCTTGATTGTAATTCTTCTTCCCGACTATGTAGAATATTAGGTCCGTCATAGTTATTTACAAATTCCGTAACGGTTTCAAACCATTTTGTTTTATAGAATTTCCCGATATGACTATATAAGTATGAGATATTTTTTTGTCCAATTGATCCTTCCCCAGACGGAATAACACAATTCCGATTATAGGTCGGTAATAGGATTGCATCTTTAACTTTGCATTTGGCGATTATCCACCCCCTCTTTCCGATGCTTTGGAAGTTTCGATATATTGTCGCTTTTTTATACCATCCAACAACTACTTGTTCATTACCAAATTCAGGTGGTTTACGGGCGACAAAAACAAGAGTAGAATTTTCTAATCGATCAGAAAAGCAATTTGGATTAATGCGTTCAAGCTTTAATCCTTTAGGACCACAAGAAAAAGAAGCATATACATAACCATTTGTATTCTTGAAATTAACCACCTCACCCCCAATATTGTCAATATTGTATCCGCCACCACCTATTGGTCTTTCATCGCCTTTTTGTGATCCCGCATAAAATTTCATCCATCCGATTCTGGCTAATAATAAATTATTTGTTTTCATGTTACCTCAAAATAATATTTGAAAAATTCAAACCAATTATGCTTAAGTAAACCAACTGAATAATTAATATTTTTCCTCACAGAAATTTACAATAGATTAGTCCAAATGGTCTGCAAATTCTAGTTATCAACTCAGTTTAAACTTATTTCATTTTTTAAGAATATTAATGTTCAAGCTCTTTTATTTCTACAAACTCTTTCTTTGGTGGAGGCAATAGCTTTGTTTTATCCGTCAGTTGATTTTGGACTAAACCTTTGAGTTTAGAGTCAATTAAACCAACGTCAGAGTAAAGTCGAATGTATATTGAATATCGTTTTTCCCAGCGATCTCTATGGGACTTGATTTCAACTTTTAGATCTTTTGCTAAATCAATTAGTTGGTTAGCAACATCATTCATCTTATTGTTGTACTCTGAACTAGAGAGGTAATCATAAACTTGTTGAACCGCTTTCTGTTTGGCTTCGTTTGTTACCTTGAGTAAAGCAATTTTGACAAGACTCTCTCTGAGTGTGTATGTTATTGGTTCAAGACTTACTGGACTAATAACGAAGACTGTTTTCTCTACGAAGTAATATTGTTTTTTGGATGGAAAGGCGTTGGTTACGAGAATGGCAAAATCAGCCTCTCGAAGTCGTCGAGCCTCTTTCGCTTGCTCGATGTGGTTTTTGTTGAATGATTTAACTTTTTTGCATTCATATACTATCCTTCCGATTTCCTTTCCTTGTTCAACAACAAATTGGATGATATCACCACCTTTGCCAGGATGTTCAAATTTATCTTTTGGAAATAGTTCCTTAAGCTTTGTAAGGAGTTTTGATTCTTCAAGTAAACCTTCGATTTGAGGAGTGATGCCTTTTTCTATCTGCTCTTTGAGTTTTTTTATTTCTTCGTTGGCTTGTTCATATTTCTTAGCAGAAACCTTGAGACTATTTTCAAGTTGGATCATCTTATTTTGAGTCCTTTTGAATTCAGTTTCTTGTTTCTTGAATAGTTTTTTTTGCTCGGTAACACCTTGTTCGATACCTTTTTTGATTTCACTTTTCATTCTGAGCTGAAATGATTTTTCAAGCTGGCTGCGTTGCTCTCTGAGTTTGAGTTCAGATTTTTTTGATTGCTCACTAAGCATCTTTTTTGTCTCTGTACTGAGCTTAGTCTGTTCAGCTTTAAATTGTTTGGCTTGTTGCCGAACTTGTTTTTTGTACTCGACTCCCTGTTGCTTAAGCCTCTTTCGTTCGTTCTCAAGTGTTTTTTTGATCGCTTTTTCTTTTTCCTTGAATTTTTTCTGTTCTTCTTCAAGGTGTCTAATGTGTTCCTGCTTCTCTTTCCAGAGACCGAGAGCCTTATCATATTCAACTTCTGTGAGAATCTTTCCGCAAACTGGGCATTTATAAGTTGCCATTGGGTTACCTCCAGCTAGTTAACAAACTGACATATAAATGTCATAAAAATGCTAATATACATATCATGTCTATTGGGATTTTATAGATGAAACCAAACTCATAATAAAATTATACGATGGTTAATAAACATAGTTAGCTAATCCCCTTAATCGGCTCGTTCAAAACATATCCAATTTTTTTAAGGAGTTCAAGAGGCGGGGGAAATAAAGATTCCGCCTCAGGCGGACAGGTAAGATGAAGATTCTGCCAGCCTGTCCCTCAAATGGTGCGGGTGCCAGGAAGGCGGACAGGTAAGATTAAGAAATTGTTGGCGGAGTTTACTTTTTAAGTGGATATTGGAAAATGAAGATAGATTCAATACTACAAGTTTATAATCCATTCGCAAATTGAAGTTAGCTGTTCATCGTTTGTTAAGTTTGCAGCATTATTGAGTGTTCCGGATTGTAATTGCCTGAAGATTTCAGCAGCCATGCTGTTCTCAATTGCTGCGCCAATAAAGAAGGTCAGTGGAAATTTCTTTCGCTTACCAAATCCTTTTCTGATTCTATCTAATGCAGAGTTTGCGGTCTTCCAATGTTCATCAGCACCAGCAGGATCAATACCACCTTTCAACTCACCCAACGCAATATATGAATTAGCATTATGTATTATTGATTCTTTACCTCGACCTAAATCAGTGATTGCTCCGTCTAAAATAGAGAGATCAACATTCTTTTTCACAACTGGAATCATGATGTTCATGATGAGCAAACGCTTATGGTTGTTCTTCGTCCAATACAATCCTTTAATTCGCTTTTCAATTCCTGTATCATCTTGTGGTTTTGGCAACCAAACATTTGTTTCGTCATCTTTCCATTGGTAATCAATACCGGATAGATTAAAAACTGCAAGTAATGATCGCAAAAATTTTCTTTCACCTAAAACACCAGCGAGGTTTCGCGCTTTACCACCGAGAGCATCACCCTTTGTCAATAAATATCGGTAAACAAGCTCGTCAACAAAGTTTTCACCTGCTGGTTCAAGAAATTTTTCAATTAAACCTTTTATGGCGAGAGTTCGATCATCTTCATTTAAGTAGTTCAACGATTTTTCTGAAAGACCAGACGCAGTTAGTAAACCAACTCTCAAATCTTTAATATCAAGAAGTTCTTTGGGTTTTTTAACTCTACTTGATAGAGATTTCAATGCTTTAGCTTCTTCGATATAAGGAACAGCCAAATAATTCTTTTCCAATGCAAGAGTAATAAAGCCTGTTCTTGTTTGCTCACGCGATGTGATTAATTTGTTAACTGAATCGATTGATATTTTGACTTTTATCTTTTTTGCCATACGTATACACATTTTCTAATTTCAGTTCGTCCATAGTTGCCCATCTGTTGACTACTATTACCTTTACCTTTGGGTAGTACAAATATTTTTTCAACTTTGAAACCAAACGTCTCTGCAAATCCAGAAAGTATGAGATCAACTGGAATTTCTTCACCACCGTATTGAACATTATCATTTACCATTATACAATAACCTCCGCTCCTAAGCACACGTGACATTTCAGAAATTGTGAAACATAACTCAAAAAAATAATTTTTAACCATTCTTGGTACATTGCTATTGTTGAGCTTATTCATCTTATTCAATTCTTCGAGAACAAGATTTACTTCCCTCATAGCTGCAGAGGAATTGTAAGTATTTAGTACATTATCGAAAGTCGATTTTCTACTGATAGAACTATAGTATTCTTTGAGATATTCGACTTTCTCTTTGTTTTCAACTGTGCATGATAGTAGTTGTTGGCGAAGGTTTTTTACTTTATCAGCATCACAGCCGAGGTAAACTAACTCAAGAGCGTATGTTCTTGTATAATCATACCGGTTGCAATAAGGTGGTGATGTTATGATGAAGTCGAAGAATTCATTCTGGATTTTAGGTAGCTCCTCAAAACAAGAACCTTGAATAATTTTTATTGGATGTTGGTCATGTCCGTTACCTCTCTTGGTATCAAAGAAAGTTTTATTCTGAGGTAAAAGATCATCAAGCAATTGAGATAATTTTAGTTTCAAAGCATGTTCAAAGGAATGTATCTTACCCTTATCGAATGGTTTTCCATTCAGCTTTCGTTTCGAGCGATTATCCCATCTTAAATATTGACCATCTTTTCGTGTATAGCTTACTTCCTCTAGCACAGCGAATGCGGCAAAACGGAGTACTGTTTGTAAGTCTTTTTTGTCTATACTGCTGCAATAGTTGAGGAATTTATTTATGGCAATTTCGGTTTTTTCTGGGAAAGCATCTTTCGTAATAGATATATGAGGGAATTGTGTTGTTTTCTCTTCTATATTTTTAATTTCTGATAAAAAATTTTCGACATAACTTTGCAATTGTTTAGGTCTGATTCTTCGTAGAGCTTGTCGTGCTTCCATAACAAAAACACCAACAGGCAAGATTTCTATTCCGTATGTTTCCCAACCTAATTCTTGTCCGGTAAATAAAGTTGTGCCAACTCCAGCAAATGGATCTAAAATTTTTCCTGGCTTCTTTGAATATTTAGATAGGAAATAGCTAACCAGATTGGAGGAAAAACCTTCTTTATATTTAAACCAACGGTATTCAGATATTTCTTTATTTGCCTGAAAACTTACAAGCTGTCGGTTTAGGTCAAATGCTTTCTCTAATCTATCAGCAAATCTATCGTAGAGTTTACTTCGCTCACTATTTATAGCTTCAACTAACTGATGCATTGTTATGATTAAATTTTTACTTCTTTCTCCAATTAAAAATACCGAAAACGATTTGGTTATCAAATACAATTTTTTTAAGGAGTTCAAGGGGTGGGGGAAATAAAGATTCCGCCTCAGCCAGAGGCTGATAAAAAAGGCGGACAGGTAAGATTAAGAAATTGTTGGAGGAGTATTTGGTTTTGTGGGATGAGTGAGAATTTATTTTATTTGTTGGTCTAGTTTTGATATCAAAATTGTCATATAATCATCAAAGTTCTTATAAATAGACCGATTAACACTATAATCCTTTATCAATTCAAGTATTACATCATTATAAATATAGCCTTGCTGTTTTTCCATTTGTAAAACCATTTGAGCAGCTTCAGCATAATTATTCTCTATCATAAAATAGGCTGTTAAACTACGAAGCATTGACTCACACAAGAATATGCTCTTCGATGGGTCTGAAGTAGAAATTTTAAAATTTATTTTATCAATATCAACTTTATACTTGTCAACAATTGGATTTAGAAAACTATGACCGAGTTCATGTCCTGCACCATAAAATATATAATCTTGGGCAGACATTTTCCCTTCTTTTATATTTGATTGGTTCGCATTTCCAAATTTTGCATCATTATCAACCATAAATTTTGGCGACAAGAAGAATACACTGTATGACCTATTTTCAGAATTGAACCAATAGGAATGAAGATCTTGTTCCAGCAAACATATCACAATTTGATAGTTATCTTTTCGAGAACCCCAAAAAGTCTCATTGTATTTTTTAATATCTACATTGGAGATAGCATCTATTACTTCAGCAATTTTTTGTTTATAGTATGATTCATGATTTTCGATGAACTTATTAAAATTTGTAATTTTTGCAAAAGAATCTATAGTTTTTGTTAAGCTGTCTAAAATCAAAATTTTATTAGAATAATTATTTTCCAATTCAAAATCATTCACATTTAAAAAGTTTACAGATGAACTATCCTTTGAAAAATTATTATTAACAATAAATCCATCAATTAAAAGATGTGCGTGATAGTTTTGTAAAACTTTATTTACAAAAAAAACGGCACTTTGATTGCGAAATGGTTCGAAAAATGAATTAATATCCGATTTATATTGAAACTCAAAATTATTTAAATGATTTGAATTGTTTAAATAAGCCATTATGTGAAATAGTTCAAGTTTAGGTATAATCTGAATATTAATACTTTTAGTTTGAGATTCAATAGGTTTTAATTCAAGTGCATTTGGAAATCCCATTAAAAAAACGTACACGAATCCAATTGTATAAAAAAACTTTATCATGGCTATAATTTTAGTAGAATTTATTTTCTTTGAAATACATTCGGTCGGTTGTTAGTAAAAGTTAGCAATTCAACCTCATCTCATCGCTGGCAACTTATCCAATTTTATTGAGGAGGTCAAGGAGCGGGGGAAATTAAGATTACGGAAAAGATTAAGATTCCGCCAGCTTGTTCCCCAAATAGTGCGAGGCGGACAGGTAGGATGAAGACTAAGGTAATAAAAGAGTTGAGAGATTTTAATCTGTGGTTTCTGTTTTACTAACCCAATTCCTCTGCACGCAATTGAACGGTGAGGAATTGGGTTAGTGGAAGCTACGAATATTTATTAGTTAAGCGGCACTCCAATTAAGCTTGAAGTTCGTACCCAAATCAAAAATAAAATCTTTTATGTGAGAAACCTTGCCGCCCTTGATGCTGATCACGGTAACGCCGCTGTTTTGTCCTACTCTTCCTTCACGATTTGTTAGATTGATATTCCAATGCACAGCAACAACATTTGTTCCGCTCATTGCAAAGATGTTTTTCACACAGATGTTCTGAATGTCGAAATGGATTTTGGGGAATTGGTTAAAGAATTTGCGAAACCAACCCTCGACAGCAGCTTTTCCTTCGAAAGTGCCGCTTGCCCATATTTCCCCTGGATAGATGAATACGCCGTCATCTCGCCAAGCAGACATAAATGTCGGCAAATCATGTCTGTTCATAGCCTGAAAAGAATCAGCTATGGCCTTTCTGGCAATAAGTGCACCAATCATGTGATACTCCTTTCATTTTAGTTAGTTATGTACCGTCTTTTATATTTGATACAATTCGGTTTTTTATTTGACTGTGGAAAATCTTCCCTAGCGAAGTTTTTGATTTAGGTTCTGAAGTGATTTTTCTATTATTTTGATCCACTGAGGTTTCGCAATAAATCTGTCAAATAAAGGACCAAGTATCGGAATCGGTAATTTGTATTCAAGCACATAAGTGAATTTAGTGCTTTCATTAATTTTTTCAAATATCCATTGGGTTTGGTGCGGTAATCCTTTAGTTGCCTTACCTATCCAACCTTTATTTGGAACGAAATCATGAATCTCTGTTTCCACCTTCACATTCAGCCCCATTACGTTAGCTTTATAAGCATAGCGAGTTCCGTTACCTTTCTTTGTCTCCGTCGTTGGCTTGAAATCAGAAACACTTTCAAACCAATCGGACCATTTTTTATAGTCTGAAGCATAATTGAATACTTCATCAATGGTTTTTTTGATAACTATGCTATTTTCAATCCTTGTCATTTCCATAATTTTTATACCTTTTAATTTGTACGAGGTTAAACTTAATCATGCTTTCACTTACCAGCCATCGGTAAACTGAAATTCCAAATGTCCACATGAACCTTCCACGTATCGTCAGGTTGACGTTTCCAGATGACGAGATACTTCGTGGAGTCTTGTATTGCTGCTTGGCCTACCGGCTGTATTCGAACTTTGGTTTTGCCGATCTCGTATGCCGTGTCACCGCTGCCTCCCACCTCGATAGTGGTAAATACAATTTCTTTCATTCCAATCTGGAAGAATTTCTTATACAATTCCTCGATTGCCTGTTTTCCTTTAATTATTTCGCCGTCAGGCGGGATTGCGGTGGCGTCATCGGTGTACTCGGCAAGCACACCAGCAAGGTTGCCTTCTTGGATCGCTTTGCTGTACTTAGCACAAGCTTCTTCAATGGACTTCCGAACTTCAGCTTCATTGAAAGTCTCAGGTTTGGAACAAGAAAACTGAGCAAGTGAAAAACCCATCACAAACATTGCCGCAATAAAGTGTTTCATGATTTACTCCTTTTTAATTTGTGAGATACATTCCGTTGTAGACTCGCCTTTCGGGCAAATGCCAGCGGACTATTGTAAAAACACATATGTGCGTATATCATCCCAACCTGCCTGTCGGCAGACAGGTTAGGGTGGATATACACCATACTTTTGTTTATCAAATAAATTTCTTTCGAATGTTTTAATAAAATTTTAGACCTTCGGTACATAACTCACACTTAAATAATTTTCTTTGGGTAAACATTTGGTCGGATGGTAGACATAGTTAGCAAATCCCCGATATCAACTCGCATAAAACTTATACAATTTTTTGGAGGAGGGCAAGAGGCGGGGGAGAGAAAGAGTAATAAAGATTAAAAATAAGATTAAGATGAGGATTAAGATTAATACTATCTGCGGAAATCATAATAACCTGTCCGCCTTAGCCAGAGGCTCACAGGTCTGGCTGAATCTGCGTCATCAGTGCCTGCCACTATGTGGACTGCCACTATGTGGTTCTATTGATTCTGCTGGTTTTTGAAATATCACTAAATAAACATAATTTATCACAAAAATTTTTGGTTTATGATTAAGTCTCTACTTATACAAGATTACGCACTGATTGAAAAGATTGAAGTTGATTTCAATGTCGGCTTAAACATTATAACCGGAGAAACCGGTGCAGGCAAATCAATTTTGATTGATGCTATGAGTCTGCTTTTAGGTGAACGAGCATCGAGTGATGTAATCCGCAAAGGCGCTGATAAATCTGTAGTGGAAGGGATTTTTGAAGTAGATAAAAACAGAAGAGTAAGAACCTTCCTTACCGAAAACGAACTCGAAGAGCTTCCCGAATTAATTATCCGCCGGGAAATATCATCGAAAGGATCTAACCGCTGTTTTGTGAATGATTCTCCTGTTTCACTAAATATCGTCAAAGACCTTGGAGATTTATTAGTTGATCTGCATGGTCAGCATGAGCATCAATCGCTGCTGAGAAAAGAAACGCACATAAATTTTTTGGATGGCTTTGGCAATAATGAAGAATTGCTTAGAACTTACAAATGGTTATACACCTCGCTGAATAAACTTATTGCAGAGCTAAACGAATTAAAAGAAAAAGATTCAACTCATCGTGAAAAAAGAGATGTGCTTGAATTTCAAATAAAAGAAATTGATGCGGTCTCTCCACAAGTCGGTGAAGAAGAAAAGCTTTCAAGCGAGCTGAACATTCTTGAAAACTCCGAAAAGTTGTTGAGTTTATCTAATAGAATTTATGAGGAATTATACGAATCAGAAAATTCTATTCAAGATAAATTGGGCAAAATAAAAAATGATTTGATAGAGCTTGCTAAGATTGATTCATTATTCGATGAATCGAATAAAGAATGCGAGACGGCTCTCACACTGATAAATGATATTTCTGATAACATCAGAAAATATAAAGCCAAAATTGAAATCGAACCAGAGCAGGTTGAAGCTATCAGAGAACGATTAGGAACAATTAATCTTCTCAAGAAAAAATACGGCGGTTCGATAGAAGCACTACTTGAACTCAGAAGGAAGATTGGCGAAGAATTTCATGTAGCTGATACTTATTCGCAAAGCATAGCAGATTTGGAGAAGAAGATTAAAGCAGTCAGAGAGAATGCGAGTTCTGCTGCGGAAAAGCTTTCGAAGGAACGAATCAGCATCTCCAAGAAGGTGAAAAAAGAAATTGAGTTAATTCTTGCAGAGCTTGGAATTCCGAATGCGAAGTTTGAAGTGCGAATATCACAGAAAGAATTAACTCTAAACGATGAAAACTCGCTAAGGTTCAACAATAAAAATTTTGCTTACGATTCCAACGGCTGTGATGATGTTGAGTTTTACATTTCAACAAATGTTGGTGAAGATGTTAAGCCGTTAGCTAAAGTTGCATCCGGCGGAGAAGTATCTAGAGTTATGCTTGCTTTAAAGTCGGTACTGGCAAAAAGCGACAAGCTTCCCCTTTTAATTTTTGATGAGATAGATTCAGGAATAAGTGGAAACATTGCGCAGAAAGTTGGGCTGTCGTTAAAGTCGCTTGCATCATTTCATCAAATTATCGCGATAACACATCTCCCGCAGATTGCAGCTTTTTCAGATCATCACTATGCCATTGAAAAGAAAACCGTTGAAGACCGTGTGATAAGTTCAATCCGTAAATTAGATGATCGTGGTAAGGTAATTGAAGTTGCAAAGCTGTTGAGCGGTGAAAAAGTAACCGATGCAAGCATAAAAAGTGCACGAGAATTGATTGAATTAAAGATTTCATAATTGGTTCAAAAATTGCTTTGATTTGAGGCGCTCTCTATCACATTGGAAATAACAAAGCTTTTTTTAGTAAAAATTTAATTGACTTCAACATTAATATTTACCAGATTTAAATAACAAAATATAAAAAAGGAGCAATCGTGAAGAAAATACTTACTTTTTTCGTTCTCTCTATCCTCTGCTCGGGTAGTGTATTCTCTCAAGTAGAAGATAGATTTGCTGCTCTCAATGAAACTAACGTGAAACTTTATGCTCAGCCATTTGCAACTGCTTTTGGTACAGCGATGAATTCCGCTGGATATCATTCAGCAAGTGTTGCAGATCTATTTGGCTTCTCGATTAGTTTTCAAGGGATGTACATTTTAATTCCCGACGATCAGCTGACTTATTCACCAAGTCTTCCATCGGGATATACTACTGGACCTTCTGCTACGATTTTTGGTGATAAAGGTTCAGCATATGCCGGACCGGCCGGTTATATTACCACACCTCCTGGTGTAAATGTGTCAGCTATGCCTATGGCACTACCGCAAATTAGCCTTAGCTTCATAGGTACAGAGGTTATGTTTAGATATCTGCCCGAGATAGAATTGGGAAATAAGGGTGAGAAATTAAGTCTGTTTGGTATTGGAGCTAAACACAGCGTTAGCCGGTATATTCCGCTAATTCCAATTGATGTTGCAGTTCAGGTTCTTTATAACAAATTAGAAATTACAAATTTGGTAGAATCGAAAAACTTGGCTTTTAATGCGCATGCAAGTAAAACATTCGGAATTCTATCTCCATATTTCGGACTTCAGTTTGAATCATCAAGCTTAGATTTAACTTATGAGATAAATGGGGATCCCTTAAGCGGTGATCCAGCATTACAAGTTGATAAAAAAGTCAGTGTGTCCCTGGATGGTGATAACAGTTTTAGAGCCACCCTTGGTGCTTGCTTAAAATTAGCAGTAATAGTTTTAAACGCCGATGTAAGTTTAGGTTCCCAAACTACATTTAGCGGTGGTTTATCTTTTGAATTTTAATAGGAGAAAAAAATGAATAGAATAATTAAAGCGCTCGTTGTTGTTTTTGCTATCGTACTTTCGTTTGTTTCTAATAGCTGCGATAAGTTCGATACTTTTCCGCTGAACATTCCGTTTTCAGTTACTATTACAACACAGGGCAGTAACAATCCTTCCACGTCGTCTTCTCAGTATTGTTTAAGCCAATCAGAGACTTATCAAGATTATGTAGAGGATATAGAAAAGCTGACATTTGTTGAGGCAGCTTGGAGAACAGATTCGGTTAAGAATATTTCAGGTGGAGATGTTGAGATAACAGTTAGAATAGTTGGTGGAGCGACATTATTTCAGGAGACTTTAACTAACATAAATCCTTCAGATTATAAAAGTCCAAATGCTCCATTCGTACTGAGTCTTTCTGCCACGGAAATTCAGGCTCTGAATGATTATCTCAATTCCTATTTGAATAGTCCCAACCAATGTTTAGAAGCTGAAGTTAAAGCAACCATAAAATCACCTCTTCCGGTTACAACCGTTTATTTAAGAGGTATAGTCGACATGGTTGTTGAAGCGGAAACGAAGTTGTAGTTAGGTTCTTAGCTATTTATTAATCCTTGAGGCGTAATTGCTTCAAGGATTTTTTATTTTTAAATCATGAATCAATTAAATAAAACAAACGTTAAAGAAACAGCAATTTACATTCACATTCCTTTTTGTGAACATAAATGTATTTATTGTGATTTTTATTCGATCATAACAAAAGATAATATTACATCTTTTTTACAAGCACTAAAAAAGGAAATAAGCTATTACGCAGATTTACATTCATTAGATAGAATAGTTACGTCCATATTCTTTGGTGGAGGTACTCCTTCATTGATGAGTCCTGCTTACATTAATGAAATAATTGAATTAGTCAAAAAAAGATTTACAATTGCTAATGATGTTGAAGTTACGCTCGAAACTAATCCGGGAACCGTTGAGCAAATAAAACTTAAAGAGTTTAAAGAAATCGGAATCAACAGATTGAGCGTTGGAATCCAATCTTTTGATGAGAACGAGCTGAAGTTTCTAACAAGAATCCACAATAAGCAGACAGCAATTAACACGGTTCTCAAAGCAAAAGGATCCGGATTTAAAAACATCAGCATTGATTTAATCTTCAACCTTCCCGCACAAACAAAAAAAATCTGGATGGATAATTTAATTACGGCTTTATCGCTTCCAATAAATCATATCTCAACTTACAGCTTAATTCTTGAACGAGGTACAATACTAAACAAGATGGTTCTTGATGGTAAAGTAAAAATTCAAAGCGATGATTATGATGCCGATTTATACGAAACGACCGTTGACTTCTTAACACAAAATGGTTTTTATCAGTATGAGGTTTCTAACTTTGCAAAAGCTGGTTTTGAATGCCGCCATAATAATTCATACTGGCACTATAAAGATTACTTCGGATTTGGAACGTCGGCACATTCGTTTATAAATGGAAGAAGGTATTGGAATTTTTCCAGCTTGAAAAAATATATTGCTGAGATTGAGAAAAATAATTTCGCTGTCGCTGGTTCTGAATCTCCAAGTGATGAGCAAAGAATAAACGAATTTGTAATGCTTGCCCTAAGAAGCAGTGGAATTAGCATTGAACGGACTAACTTATTGTTTGGCACAAGGTGGCTGCTTGAAAACAATAATTATCTGCTTAAATTGGAATCAGAAAATTATCTATCTAAGCAAAACGGGGTGATCAAGCTTACTAAAAGAGGTTATACCGTTTGTGATGAAATAATTAAAAACTTAACTTAATAGTAATTGAATTTTTACAACTCGCTTCTGACAGAAGTATTATACAAGCATGAAAATAAATTTAAAAATTATCATGGGTGATAAATGCAATTCTTAAAAATTACTTTTCTCTTACTGTTAATGGTATGTCTTTCATTCGGGCAAAATTATAAAAAAGTGAAAATTTATTTGGATGAGCAAAAGAATGTTAATTACTTAATCGGAGCCGGAATAGCCCTTGACCACTTTGAGGTTGAAAAAGATAAATCCCTGATAACTTTTCTTAGCGATGAGGAATTCTCAATCTTAAGTACACTGGGAATTAGAAACGAAGTCTTAATTGATAATTGGTATGAGTATTACAAAAATCTTCAAATATTATCGACAGCACAGATAAGCGATCTAACTGAGAATAGTAAATCGGAGTTTGGTGTTTCCGGATTTCATCTTGGTTCGATGGGCGGGTATATGACTCTTGCTGAAACATATGCCGAATTAGATTCATTAAAACAATTGTTTCCAAATCTCATCACAACAAAAATTTTACTTGGAAACTCAATCGAAAATCGCCCGGTTTACATGGTTAAGATTTCTGATAATCCTGATGCGGATGAAAATGAGCCGGAAGTTTTGTACACAGCGCTGCACCATGCACGAGAACCAATGAGCATGATGCAGATGTTTTATTTCATGTATTATCTTTTAGAAAATTATAATTTCAATCCGACCGTACAATATTTAGTTAATAATCGGGCGATGTATTTTATTCCCGTAGTTAATCCTGATGGATATGAATATAACCGATTAACTTATCCAAGCGGCGGTGGAATGTGGAGGAAGAATAGAAGAAACAATGGAGGATCATTCGGAGTTGACTTAAACAGAAATTACGGGCCATCCAATTATTGGAATGCTCCAAATGGAGGATCAAGTACGAATTCTGGCAGTGATACTTACAGAGGAACAGCCCCATTTTCAGAACCGGAGACTCAAATTATTAGAAACTTTCTTGCTTATAGAAAAATTAAGAACGCACTTAACTACCATACATACAGCAATTTGTTAATTTATCCATACGGAGCATTGTCCTATGAAACTCCGGACTCATCGATCTTTAGAGAATATGCTGGGGATATGACTCGCTATAATGGATATACCTACGGAACTGATATTCAAACTGTTGGCTACACCACAAGAGGGAACAGTGATGATTTTTTCTATGATGGTGACACGCTTGCAAATGGTGGAAAAATATTTGCAATGACTCCTGAAGTCGGTAACTCATCCGATGGATTTTGGCCTCCTCAAATCAGAATATTTCCTTTAGCGCAAGAAAATCTTCATCCCAATTTATATTATGCATGGGTAGCTGGAGAATATGCCTCGGTTGATAATCCAAATTTTGCTCAATCATATTTCAATCCGGGTGATGTAGTCCAATTTCATCCAGACATAAGAAATAAAGGATTGTCCACAGGCTATAACATTCAAGTTGAACTAACTTCTCTGAGTTCTTATGCAATAATAAATTCTGGAATAATAAATATTGATTCAATATTGTCAAGGAATAATGCAAACTCAATCAATCCGTTATCATTTACGATCTCATTTTCAACACCGGTGGAAACAAAAATAGACTTGGTATTTACCACTTCCACATTTGGTACTGAAATCTCAAAAGATACTGTGGGAATTATTGTTGGTTACCCGGAATTTGTTTTTAGTGATACAAGTGATAATCCACTTACGCTATGGACTATCTCCGCAATACCAGCAACACCAACTTGGGAAGCAACAACTAGCACATTCTATAGTTCGCCCTTATGCTATACCGATAGCAGAACTGGCAATTATGCTAACAATGCAACTGTAACCATGACGTTAACAAACCCAATTGATTTAAGCAGATATAGTAATCCCAAATTAAGTTTTTGGACAAAGTATGATATTGAAGGTAACTGGGATTATGGACAAGTTGAGATTAGCACGAACAATGGAAATGCGTGGATACCATTAGCTGGAATCTATACGAAATCTGGAACGGGATCATTTCAACCCAACGGGCAGCCGCTTTATGATGGTTCACGATTAAGCTGGGTAAGGGAAGAGATTAGCTTGAGTGGTTTCAGTTCGGATCAAGTAAAGCTAAGATTTAAACTTATAACTGATGGTGCAGTGGAAAGAGATGGCTGGTATCTTGATGACATTGGTATTTTAGTCTATACTGCGGTGCCCGTGGAATTAATTTCATTTGCTGGTAAAGTTGAACAATCTGAAGTGATGCTTACATGGGAAACTGCAACTGAAATAAATAATTATGGATTTGAGATTGAGAGAAGTCAAATGTTAAATGTCAAAAGTCAAAATTGGGAGAAGATAGGTTTTGTGGGAGGAAACGGGACCACTACAGAAACAAAATCATATTCTTTTGTAGATAATGTAAATGAAAAATTTGGAAAATATTCTTACCGACTTAAACAAATTGATCATGATGGTTCATTTAAATATTCGAATGAAATTGAAGTGTTAATTCAACCGGGAAAATTTTCTTTGGAGCAAAACTATCCCAATCCCTTTAATCCAAGCACTAAGATAAGTTGGCAGTCTCCAGTCCGCAGTTGGCAAACGTTAAAGGTTTATGATGTACTTGGAAATGAGGTTGCAACATTACTAAATGAAGAAAAAGAAGCAGGAAGTTATGAAGTTGAGTTCCAGTCTGCAGCCCGCCTGCCGGACGGGCAGGTAGGCAATAGGCAGTTAGCAAGTGGAGTATATATCTATCGTTTACAAGTTTATCCCGCTAACAGCGAGGTTGGAAGTTTTACCGATACGAAGAAGATGATCCTCCTTCGCTAAGCTTTGGTGGGCAAGATTCAATGAGGTAATTAAAAATTTTCGCCACCTACCTGGTGTTAGATAGAGGTGAATCAGCCTCTGGCTGAAGAAATTACAAATTGAAAATTAAGGCGGTCTGCGGGCCGCCTTTCTATGATTCTATTCGTAGCTATTCACATTCGTTCTTAAATTTTTATTTGACTTTATCATAAAAAATTCTCAAAATAGACAGAGCTTAATAAAAAATTATAGCTTCAAATTAAAACTCATCTTTTCTTATTAAAAACTCTTTAGGAGGCGCTATGAAACGTATGTTACTTTTTTCTCTCTTTCTTCTCCTTAGCATAAATCTCTTATCGCAAAACAGTTGGAATCTCGTTTGGAAAATGGAGCAAATGCCTTTTCAGGTACCACAGGAAGCATCTGAAATGGCAATAGTTAAAGCCGGTTTTGATACCGATCAGGATGGTTGGGGAGAATTTTTATGTGCGTATACAGATATGCCAGCTCTAACCGGAAATTATTTATTAATGTATGAAGCCAATGCTGATAATTCTTATGACACCGTATAGTATTTCAAATATCCTTTATCTGCAAATTCATTTGCCGGTATTACTGTGGGTGATATTGACAATAATGGTAAAGTTGATATCGTAACTACTATGCCTACTGTTTTCAGCGTTGCAAATCCAAATCCCCCAAGGTTATGGGTATTTGAGTGGAATGGTGTAGTTGGTGAGAATAAATATGGCAATTACACCAGCGGAGTTTTGGAACCGACTAATTCTTGGAATTTTGATCTCCCAAATAATGTCGATTTTAGACCTTATGGATTGACTATTGAAGACATTGACAACGATGGTGAGAATGAGTTAATTACTGGAGTTAGACAAAGCACTAGGGGAAGAGAAGTTATTGTTGCTTCGGTTGCAGGTGAATTATCTGGCTTCGGTTCGTGGGTAATAGAGTATAACTTCATTCGAACAGCTGGCGGTTCTCTGTATAATGTTACAACAGGAGATTTAGATAACGATGGGAATAGAGAAATCTATGCTTTGATTTGGAACCTTTTCACACTATATATTATTGAGTGTACTGGTCCAAATCAGTATGAAGTAGTGGATTCTTTAAAGCAAGTATATTCGGCCCAAGGAATTGATTATGGTGCCCTTGATGGTGTTCGAGTAACAGATGTGAACAACGATGGAGTGAATGAACTTTACATTGCAGGTACAGAATCTGAAAACACTCTTTTCATAATTACTAATATCACCGATGTAAGTAAAATTACTGCCTCGGATGTAAAAGAATTCTATCACATCCCCGTAAAAGGGAATCAAAATTCTGATGGAGTAGGAAAATTTAGAAGTATGTATGTTGCCGATCCTGATGACGATGGTAAACTCGATCTGATGATTGCTGGGGAACGTAACGGACAAATTTTTGATTTTGAATATAGTGGTCAAGGTTTACCATCAGACTCAACCAGTTGGAATAACTATGTTGCATTTGATGTTTGGGACTATAGTGGAATTCCACCCGATGCTCCAACTTCTCTACATCCACGTTTCTTTTATGGATCTCCTACATGTCCTCAAGGTCCTATAGATGAATTTAATCTACCGCTATGTGATATGGATCAAGATGGTCTTGCAGAATATGTTTTTGTGAACTACTCCTCAAGTTTTGAAGTTTGGCAAAATGATGCATACGTATGGGTTTTAGAAGCACAACCTCAAACTGGAATCGAAGATGAATTGATTAACTCTCCAAACGGTTTTGTACTCAAGCAAAATTATCCTAATCCTTTTAATCCTTCGACAAGTATTCAATATGCACTCAATAGTGCCCAATTTGTAACACTGAAAGTTTACGATGCTTTGGGTACTGAAATTGCGACTTTAGTTAATGAAGAAAAAGCAGCAGGTGTTTATCAAGTCGAGTTCAATCCAGCATCCGGTGTCCAGCATCCGGTATCCAGCGTATATTTCTATCGTCTGCAAGCTGGCAGTTTTTCTGAAACTAAGAAGATGATCTTGATGAAGTAAAAACCTCTACCTTAATCCCTCTCCTTAATAAGGAGAGGGAAATAGGGTGAGGTCGATAGGTGTCGACAGTTTTCTAAGGAGTTATTATGAAAAGATTCTTTTTATATTTCTCGTTAATATGCAATCTCACTCCAATTATTGCTGCGCAAGAAACATATACCTACCTAAACAGAAACCACATCTCAACGGGATTCTTTAATAATGGAATTTCCGATATTAATGCTTCTGGATCGAATTCAGGATTAGAATACCCAAAGTATAGCAGGAAAACTGCTGTATATAGTTCGGGTTTTATTTGGGGAACAAAGATAGCCGGAGATCCAATTCCTCATGTTGGAGGATCAACTTATCGTTCAGGTTTGCAGCCGGGAAGAATTACAAATTCAGGTTTGCCATGGAGAGATTTATTAACGGCCGAATTAGGAATGTTCAGAGTGCGAAGTGATGTTTTTCCTGGTGGTCCAAATATCGATTTGATAGAAGAAGCTATAATTGAAGGTAAAACAGAACAAGAAATTAGAACGCAATATGAAACTGATTGGAATGAATGGCCTGCCGAATTTGGAGCACCTTATACAGATAAGAATGGCGATGGTATTTACAATCCACAAACTGATATTCCAGGCTATCCTGGTGCCGAACAGACAATTTGGTATGCTGCTAATGATCTGGATTCAAATAAAACGACAAATCTTTATGGTACTTTGCCAATTGGCATTGAAGTTCAAGTCACCATTTGGAATTATCTCAACTATGAGCCGCTAAACCACGTTTACTTTAAACATTACAAGCTCATAAACAAATCTAACACAACATTTGATACGACTTATATTTCAATATGGATTGATCCGGATCTTGGTGACGCAACTGATGATTTTGCAGGATGTGATTCATTATTAAATTTTGGTTTTGCATATAATGGAGATGATCATGATAATATATACGGTTTCACTCCACCCGCTTACGGAGTAAAACTTATTAAAGGTCCTACTATTAATTCAACATCTCTTCTTAGCATGACGGCATTTTATTATTTTGCAGCACCCGGTGATGCAAGTGTTGTTGATCCAACTCTTGGTAGTGCTCAGGGAGCCAGACAATATTACAATTTTATGCAAGGTAAAATTGGACTAACTGGTTCACTATTTATTGACCCAATTACAAATCAACCAACATCTTTCGCACTTAATGGTGACCCGATAACACAAACCGGATGGGTAGACGGATTACTGCTTCCCTCTGGTGCTCGAAAATTAGGTATCTGTTCAGGCCCTTTTAATATGGCACCAAACGATACGCAAGTTGTTATCACTTCAGTAGCATTGGGATTGGGGACAGATCGTATTAATTCCTTTAAACTATTGAAGTACCATTCTGAATTGAGCTCGCAGTTATTTGCAGGTGGGTTTACTAACAGCCCTAAAATCCCAAGTCCAAAACTTGAGGTTGTTCAGCAAAACAATAATTTTTTACTAAAGTGGGAAAGTGATACTGCACTAGTTAACAGCATTGAGAATTTTAACCGAGACGGTTATCAATTTCAGGGTTACAATGTTTATCAATTTTCCGCCGATATGTCATTGGAGGGGATTTCCAAAAGATTGGCAACTTTTGATGTAATTGATTCGATCACTCAAATCAATGGATTTGTTATGAATTCAGAAACCGGCTTACCTGAACAGGGTGTGGTTTATTCGGGATCTAATTCAGGCATTCAGCGGGAATTCTTGGCTGTGATCGATTCGATTTATAACACTTACTTCATACCGGGTAAAAAATATTATTTTGCAGTCACAGCTTATGGTTATAACTCCAATCCTTCTGTTCTTCCAAACACAGTAGAATCTTTTCTTAACTTGATAGAAGTTACTTTTGAAGATACTTCCGTGTGGGCAAATTTTGGTAATGTGCTTCAAGTAACTCAAATAGCCGGCATTGGTGATGCAGTTATTAAACCAACGGTGGTTGATCCCTATCAGTTGACTAATCATTCCTATAAAATTTTCTTTACTAACCTAGGTGATACGCTTAAATGGAATCTTCGTGACATGACTTTGGGAACAGATATCCTGACGAATCAAACCGACTTTACGGGCGATTATACATCTCCAATAGTTGATGGGCTTCAACTAAGAGTTAAAATAGATCAGGGGTTTAGACAGTTTTCAGTAATATCCAATGCTAGTGGAATAATTATTCCTCCTCAGCCGGGAGCTTTTGGTTCTGCAGGTTTTCCAACTCCTGGAAATGCTGATCCAATTGCGGGATTACAGCAAGCAATGAACAATTCAGTCTGGGCAATTCATACCGCTGACAATGGATTCCGGGGAACATATGATGCTTTTTTAACTCGGACATCAAGGGATGGAGCCAGTTGGGAAGCAATTTCCCAAAACGATTATGAAATAAGATTTACTCAGACCGGCGGTTGGGCTTATGATGCGTTCAACACAGGAACACTTAGTTTCCATGTGCAGTTTGAATTATGGAATATTGGAAAAAATACACCTGATAATATAATGGATGATTATAGAATGATACCATGGTTATATGATGATGATGGAAGCGGAACATTTAATATGGGTGTCCCGGGGAGTAAGAAGACTGGAACTTTTGACCATTCAATTTCCAGTGGTGATGATGATCCATATACAGATTGGATTTACTGGATGCGACCTGAAAATACAACACCTGGTCAAACCGGCTACTTTGAAGCTGAAGCTAAAATGGTTTCACAAACCTATGATGGTGGAAATGACTTCGAGGTTATGGCAAGAATGGTTTTGGTTTGCTTGAATGGCGGGACTGCACCTCCGTATATTGCCGATCTACCCGAAACAGGAACAATATTTAGAATTGAAACTACCAAACTACCGGTTGCCGGAGTGGATGAATTCACTTTTCAGAATTCAGTTTTATCAGTGAACGATAATGATATACTTGATTCATATTCGCTTTCTCAAAATTATCCGAACCCATTTAACCCAACAACTACTATTCAATTTTCACTTGAGGAAAAAATTAATGTTGAGTTGAGTATTTACAATATTCTGGGAGAAAAAATTAGAACTCTTTTTAATGATGAAATGAATTCTGGTCAATACAAGATAGTTTTTGATGGCAGTAATTTAGCGAGCGGTATATATTTTTATAGAATTCAAGCAGGTAAATTTCTTCAAACAAAGAAGATGATTTTAATGAAGTAATCAAAAATTAGAAATTTCCGCCAAGGGCGGATCAGCCTCTGGCTGAAAAAATTCTAGCGGTCTTCGGACCGCTTTTTTATTTTATTAACAACTTCCTGAGTTCCTTTAAATTTTTCTTCTCTAAGATATTCATCCAAAACTTAGGTTATCAGTTATAAAAATCATAACCAACATACAATCATTTTCACTTAATTGTTTATTAGTGGGTTTGGTTTATAAATTATTTGAGATGAAAAGTAAAAAGCTTAATTTAAAGTTGGTTGAAATGTAAATGTATAAAAGAAAATTACATAGTTATCGTAAATCTGAAACAAATAAGAAGAAGGATATTTGGGATCGAGCTTTAATCATTGCAACTTTTGTTTCAGCAATCGCCACTGGTATTTTAGCGGTTACTACTTATTTTAGTCTAAATGAAACAAAGGAAATGGTTAAGGCTTCAATGAATCAAGTGACACTTGGTGAAGGAAATTTAACTTTAGGTAATAAACAATACGATTTAAATAAGAAATCAATTGATTCTGCAAATCAGCAATTTAAAGAAACAATGCAATTAGCATATAAGCAACTAAGAATTAATGATAGTTCTCCATCTATTCTAAACCAACAAAATGATTACTATAGAGAAAATTTAGAAGTTTCTACTCAACAATTGAAAAACGCCAACAAAAATTTAGAATTTGCGTATCAGGAAAGAATCCTTGAGAAACCTCCAGAGTTAGAGATATTTGATATTAGAACAGAACAAGATGATGCATTTTGGGTTTGGTTGTATAATAAGAATCCATATAAATTATTTAATATAGAATTTAAATGGAGTGCATTCGCAATAACTTTTGATAGCTCCCTTAATTATAATATAACCCAAATCAACCGAGTGAGAATCAGTCCCAACATATTAATTGATACAATTCTCGCGTTTACTCAAATAAAAGAGCAAAACGTATTTTATATCGGGAAAGATTTGTACTTACCTAATAATTCCAAAGCAATAGTTAAATTGAATGGACAATTTGAAAAACCGACTGAGCAGTTGTTGGCAGATAGAGTAATTAATAGGTTTGTAAAACTTGAACTAAAATTTAAAAGAGAGTTGGATTACAAAGAATTTAGAAAAGACTTCTTTTTTGATGTGTGGGGTTATAGGGTGGAAGAACATAAATACGAGGGCAGTTTAATAGAAACAGATTACGAAGAATTGATTGAGCTTTATAAAAATCAAGCTATGCATAGATATTTACAATGAAATAATTTTTTCTTAAACGGAAGGCGTAATCAAGTTAATGCTCATCCCTTTCCCTTCCAAAACCCAAAACGAACCTTTAGAATTATAGCGGTCTTCGGACTGCTTTTTATTTAGAAAGCAATTCTCCAAGTTGCTTCAAATCTTTAGCTATATAATCCGGTTTGTATTTTGTGACAGCATCTTCACTTCTATAACCATGTGTAACCGCGCAAGTTTTGGTATTAGCATTTTGCCCGCATTGAATATCCATTTCCGTGTCACCAACAATCAAGGATTCTTCCGGAGTAACTTTTAACTCTGCGCAAATCATTAACAATGGTTCTGCTGAAGGTTTGTGTGCAATTCCGTTTCTTCTTCCCATAATTACATCAAAATAATTTGACAAGTTGAAGTGTTCAATGATTTTTTCTGCTTGATCTTGCGCTTTGGTGGTTAGCAGTGAAATCTTAAATCCATTCTGAGAAAGAAATTCTAAAACATCTGAAACATTGGGATATAATTCGGAATCATCTATAAAAAGGAAGTAATTATTTTTATAAACTCGAATGAACTCTTCAAAATCATCAACCGGGATGTTCATATCCTCAAATATATCAACGAAGTGCATTCCTATTTTTTTTCGAAATGCTGTCTCATCAATTTTACTCGTGATGTGCAAATCGTTTAGAGATTTAATTGTTGAACTGTAAATTGTCTTGTGTGAATCAACCAGTGTTCCATCAAGGTCAAAACAAATGTGTTTTAGTGCACTTTGCATTTTTATTATTATTTATTGGCTGTGTGAAATTACTTTAAAGGTGTGATATCTAAAAATATTTTTCTGTCTGTGCGCTGGATCTTTGGAGATTTAAAGAAAATATATTAAAATACAATGAATTAAATTTATTTGTATCAAGCTCGCTTAAAAATAAATGATAACGAGCCATTGGAATAAAAGAACTATACTCGGCTGAAAATTCCTCTTTATCCAAAAACCTTTTTACCATTTTAATGAGCAGAAGTGAAATAAACCTTTGAAAAAACTTAAAAAACCAATAATTGCAGTTTTATTGCTTGGTATGATTTTTTATACTTTTAAGTAAACTTATTTATTAATAATTCTTAGGAGCATCGTTATGAAAAAGAGCCGCTTTCTGTCAACTCTTTTCTTTCTGTTCTTATTTGTCGGGCTAAGAGCCGAAGTATTTGCACAGGAATCACCAGTTATGTATTTCTGTGAAAAATATGGAAAGAACGGTGAAGTCGGTATCAGCGACAGATTTACAACTGAATATTTAACTGTTGTAGTGAAATCTGATTACGCAATGAAATTGAAAAGTGTGCATGTTCAACTCGATATGTATAATTTCAAGAAAGATAAGTTTGAATATTACAAGAAGTTTGATTATACCCTCGAACCCGATATGAAGTATGTTTACTTCTCTAAAAATGATGATAGTGATATGAACTTTGAGGAAGCAGGATTTTATCGAGTATTCCTGCTTGATGATGATGAGACAGTAGCCAGTGCTATCGTCGAAATCATTAACTAATAAAATAAATAAAATAAAAGCGGCATAATCTCACATGCCGCTTTATCCACTTCTGTCCAAAATTTAATTCTGAACTTTCTTTTAGAAAATTGTGAATGACTAATCAGTTTTTATAGGTGTCGTGATTTGTTTGCGAGGAACCTGGGCAGTTTTTATTTTCTTTCGCATTCATCTAAATCATCACGCCTTTTAATAAATTTACACATCACAATTTTTAAGTTCAATAATGCAAAAATCATTTGATGTTATTATTGTTAGCGCCGGACCAATCGGGCTTAACTGCGGAATTGAAACCGCAAATGGTTTATTAAGAATTCATGCGACCATGCTGTTAAAACATTAAAGACAATTCAAAAAAGATAAAAAGCCTAACCCTCGCCAGAGGCGAGCGGGCAACCCTTCTCATCTGTAGCAATAGCATCGTCAAATGAGAGGCCAAAGGGAAGGGCTATTCAAAATTATATTCTTGATTCATTGAATACCATTCGCATTAGAGTTATTTTTGATCCACAAAAAAAATAGAATAACTAAAACTAATGGAGAAATATTATGCTTAGTAAAATCAAAGAACTTCTAGGAAAAGATGCAGATTCGCTGCTTACCTACAAAGCTAAATTTCCAAAGGAACAATTAAATCTTCCGGGTCCTGATTTTGTGAATAGAATTTTTGCGAATACAAATCGCAATATAAATGTGCTAAAAAATCTTGAGTGGATATATCAAACCGGACGATTAGCTGGAACAGGTTATGTATCTATTCTACCTGTTGATCAGGGAATTGAGCATTCTGGTGGAGCCTCTTTTGCTCCAAATCCAATCTACTTCGATCCTGAAAATATTGTTAAGCTTGCAATTGAAGGCGGATGCAATGCTGTTGCTTCTACAGTCGGTGTGCTTGGCACAGTTTCCAGAAAATATGCTCATAAAATTCCTTTTGTTGTAAAGCTTAATCACAACGAGCTTTTAACCTATCCTAACAAGTTCGATCAAATTATGTTTGCCGGTGTAAGACAGTCATATGATTTAGGTGCTGCTGCAGTTGGAGCTACAATTTATTTCGGATCGGATGAGAGTGCACGACAAATAATTGAAGTCAGCGAAGCTTTTCAATACGCTCATGAATTAGGAATGGCGACAATTCTTTGGTGCTACCTGAGAAATCCCGCTTTCAAGACTAAAGAAAAAGATTATCACGTTGCAGCAGATCTAACAGGACAGGCAAATCATCTTGGTGTAACAATTGAAGCCGATATAATCAAACAAAAATTACCTGAGAATAATGGCGGTTACGAAGCACTTAAGTTCGGTAAGACTCACAAAAAAGTTTATTCAGAATTAACCTCAGATCATCCAATTGATCTCACCCGGTATCAAGTTATTAATTGCTACATGGGAAGAATAGGTTTGATTAATAGCGGTGGTGCATCAGGTGAGAATGATTTTGGTGAAGCCGCAAAAACTGCTGTGATTAACAAACGTGCCGGCGGCATGGGATTAATTTCAGGCAGAAAAGCATTCCAGCGCCCAATGAAAGAAGGTGTGCAGCTTTTGAATATTATTCAAGATGTTTATAAGGAAAAAGAAATTACGATAGCTTAAAGTTTTTAAGAGATGACATCTTTTTAAAAGATGTCATCTCTCAATAAATTGGTTTCTAACGCAGCAAAATCATTTTGTCTATTTGTTTGAATGTACCTGCGTTGATAGCGTAGAAATAAATTCCACTTGCAAGATTTTGAGCATCCAAACTGACTGAATAAGTGCCTTAAGGTTTTTCCTCATTTACTTTTTCTCCTGTTGATTTATAATTTTGTTTATCATTAATTGCATTGTAAATAAAAATGCCCATTACAGGCTGTAATAAACATGCGGGAGTAAATTAGCCTGGTTTGCATGGTGAGCGCCTTGTAAAGGGCATTTCATTCTTATAACGGTGGCGACCTTACTACTAATTGATACATTTTTGTGAGTTTTATTATTCTATTTTGGTATTAATATAATTGTTCTTGGCGAATACCACTTTAGTTTAATTACATCCGAAACAATTTCTTTTTCAGTGTCTATAACATAGATCAAATTAAGCCCGTTACTTACATAAGCTTTCTTTCCGTCCTTTGCAAATATGACTCTGTCAGTTTGCTTGCCGACACTTAGCATCCATGCTATGTGCGTGACATCAATATATGAAACACTACCATAAGCACCCTGTGGTAATGTATAGAATAATGCAACTTTACCAGTTGGAACTGGTTCGAATAATCCAGGTTTACCTACATCTGTAGCACACAAAAATTCACCTTTAGGGCTTAGCGCAACTGAACCATTGTAACCTGCTTCAGAGTATCCGAAGTAACCAACAATAGAGTCTTTTTGCAGGTCAATAGCCGGTCCACCAGCGAAATAAATATATTCTCCACTACTATCAATAACCATATGGTAGGAAGGAAAACCCACACTTTGATATGTGTACAAAATTTCTTTTGTCTGATAATTATATTTGAATAACTTGTTCTGGCTTGTTAGACTGTATAAAATGGTTGCTTGCGGATCGAATACCAAACTTTGATCTAAATCCATTGTATTTGCTAACATATCTAAGGTGTCAATCCATTCTATAATGTCGGAAATAGTATCAATTACTCCAACTTGTCGCAGTGTGTCGAATGAATTCCAAGCTACTATAAATGGATTTCCTTGGGGAGAAAGAAATATTTCTGCTTTTTTATTCAAGATTTCCCTTCTCTCTTTTGTCTGAAGGTCAACCGTATAAACAGTAGGTAGATAATTTGAATGTTCCCTGCTGCATACATATAATTTGTTCCCACTCGTGGTAGCTTCTATGTCCCATGTATATTTATTAAAACCTCCAAGACTGTCAATAAAGGTATGCAACTCTGTATCATATACTTGTATGTAAGAGTTTTCAAATCCAGTATAAAGATAATATCGCTCTACAATATCTTCATGAACGCTGAAGTTGAGTATAGTATCGGATTGAATTACTATGTCGTTGATTTCTTTCCGCATTATCCAGGGCTTGGTGCTGTCTGCATTTATTATTTCTACGGTAAATAACTTTGTTCCCAAATTAATTATTTTAACAGGCTTCGTTACTGTTTCCCCATTGTAGAAAAAAACCCTGGGTTTTTGAATCTCTGAAGATATTGAGCCGCCCGTATAATTCATCTTCTTTACCAATGTTTCATTTCCTACTTGTAATTGATAAAAATATATTCCCGGTGTGACTCTATCGCCAAAGTTATTTCTTCCATCCCAGGTTACAGCATGTACCCCATTACTTTGTAAACCTAAGCTAAATGTTCTTACTTCCTGTGCGAGGATGTTATATATCTTAATGTAAACATCTGTTTGTTCCTTCAGCTTATAAGGTATTTCTGTTTCTGATGAAAATGGGTTTGGATAGTTCTGTCCCAATTCAAAACTCATTGGTACAGAAGGTTTATCATCATCAACATCTGTAATTACATTTAGCTGGTAATTACCAAGGGAATCGGTAATTGCTGTGTATTTCCTGCTCCAATCACTTTGATCAACGAAAGTAACCGAAGCATATTTAACAGCGGTTGAATCTGTAGATACATTTCCTTGAATTGTAAATGTTTGGCTTTGTATCTTTAATAAAGGTAATAATGTAAATAAGATTAAAATTATATTGGTTTTGCATGTTAATTTTTTCATTGTAGTTATCCCCCGATGGTGAAGTAATGAAGAGTGGAATCCCGCAAGCGGGACAGAGTATAAGGAAAACTAAATAATACAGTGTTTCTCATCTAAGGATTCCCTTTTTCTTGATCTAATTTTTGTAAAAAAAAACTCAGAGTCAAGATATTTTAAAAATATGTAATTTGTAGAAGTGTAGAGCTTACAGATATAAATTTGTAAGAGAGGAGAGAGAAAAAAGAGCCATGTAATGTCTATTTCAATTCCAGCAAATACTCGGCAATCTTTCCCAAATCTTTCACATCAATATTAGTATAAGAGGGCATGATTACATTAGAATATTTCGCTTTGTAATCCTGGAATCTTTCCGAACTCATAAACGAATTTGGATTGCGAAGATAATTTATTAGTTGGTCACGGCTCCAATATTTTTTAATATCAACCAAGCTTGGACCCTTTTCTGTTCCTGCCAAATCATTTCCGTGACAGTTAATACAGCCAATTCGCGCAATTAAGTCTGCACCCGAAATATCTCCTGAAAACATGTTTGATTGAGGAACAGTATTTGTGTTAGCGATTGAATTTTCTGAGTCTTCTTCTTTAGTTAAGCGCCCAAGTAAGAATAAAAGTATGAATAAAGCTAAAAAAGCAGCGACCCAAATTTGAGGTTTTGTCATTATTATCTATCGTAATTAGTTAAAAAATTTTATTCGATTTCAAAAGATGCATTAACAACAGCAGTAATTTCCTTTTCAATTGAGCTAAGATCATTCACACCATAATCAGAAATTTGATTTGAAAGTCTTGGTGTAATTTGAATTACTCCCATTCTTGCACTTCGCATGGGACCTAATTCTCTTCCTGTAGATAAAGCAATTCGAGATGCTCTGTTCATAGCATCTTTTGCGGCTTCAGCTTGAATCTCGATTTTCACATCCGCTATTTTTGAGTAATGATACTCCGGCATTTCAACGTTGAAGCTTACACCCTTTTCAATAAGAGAAGTAATTTCTAGGGAGATGCTTTTTATTTTATTAACGTCGTTCGATTTGATTTCAATTCTCTGGCTGTAAGTATAAGCTCGTACTTTGCTTGTTTGATAGCCGCTCGGGCTGATTTCATAAATTGGATAACCGTTCATTGTAAAAAATTCGATTTCTTTTTCGGGAAAACCGTTTGATGCTAGATAAGAAGTTAATACCGGTTTTTGTCGTTTTAATTCTTGATATGCCAGTTCTGCAGTTGGTGCTTCGACTGTTATGGAACCGCGTAAAATACCAAGGTCCGATGTGATATCTTTTTTTGCCGAACCTGTTACGGTTATTGTCTGATTCGAACTGTAATTAGCTCTCCAGGCAGTTACAAAGATAACCGAGCATACGATTAACGAAATGCCCAACACTATAAACGGCATCAGGTTATTGTTTTTATTTTCCATTTTATAGGTCAATATTTATTTCTTAGTGCTTCAAAATTATCAAAATACCGTTTGATTACAAAGGTTAAATAAAAATGTTGTGCTATTTAAACTTTGTTGATCAAAATTTGTTAGTTATCTTAAAATTGTATTGTAGTTAGATTCTCAACAAGATCTTTAAGTTTAGGATATGCCAAAACCCAACAAGCTAATTAATGAACAAAGCCCTTACTTGCTTCAGCACGCTTATAATCCTGTTGATTGGTATCCGTGGAATGAAGACGCGTTTGAAAAAGCAAGAATAGAAAATAAACCTATCTTTCTTTCGATTGGATATTCAACATGTCATTGGTGTCACGTGATGGAAAAAGAGTCCTTTGAAGATGAAGAAGTAGCAAGATTGATGAACGAAGCATTTGTTTCGATTAAGGTTGATCGAGAAGAACGCCCGGATATAGATGGCATCTACATGACTGTCTGCCAAATGCTTACAGGCAGCGGCGGTTGGCCTTTAACCATAGTTATGACACCGGATAAAAAACCATTTTTTGCAGGAACATATTTTCCAAAGCTAAGTCGTTATGGAAGAGCCGGAATGATGGAACTGATTCCGAAGCTAACTGAACTTTGGAAATCTAAGTATGATGATATAGTAAAATCTGCAGAAGAAATTGCTCATGCTCTGATTAGCTCATCCAAATTTTCCGGAGATGAAATTCTGTTTTCGGAAATTCTTCATCAAGCTTTTAATGACTTATCAAGAAGATTCGATCCTGAAAAAGGCGGATTTGGTAAATCACCAAAATTCCCCACACCGCATAATTTGACTTTTCTTTTAAGGTATTGGAAAAAAAATAATAACGAACAGGCTCTGTTTATGGTTGAAAAGACTTTACAAGAAATGAGATTGGGTGGAATTTATGATCATGTTGGTTATGGATTTCATAGATACTCTACTGATTCGAATTGGCTGGTTCCGCACTTTGAAAAAATGCTTTACGATCAAGCACTTCTCGCAATAGCCTTTACTGAAGCATATCAATCAACAAAAAAAGAATTGTACAAAAACACAGCTAAAGAAATTTTGGAATACGTTCGCCGGGACATGAGATCAAAAAAAGGTAGTTTTTATTCTGCCGAAGATGCCGACAGTGAAGGCGAGGAAGGAAAATTTTATTTGTGGACAGTTGATGAAGTGAGAGGCATTCTCAAGGATGATGCGGATTTGTTCCTGGAAATTTTTAATTGTGAATCAGAAGGAAATTGGATTGATCCGATGCATGGAGGAAAAGTGGCGACAAATATTTTACATCTACAAACAACATTTGATGAAAGTCGCTCAAAGAAAAACTTAAATGCCGGAGCACTTGAAATTAAAATTGCACTCGCCCAGAAGCAATTATTTGAAGCACGCGAAAATAGAATTCATCCGCACAAAGACGATAAAATTTTAGCTGATTGGAACTCTTTGATGATATCTGCATTTGCAAAAGCCGCTCAAGTATTCGATGAAATAAAATATGTCGAAATTGCGGAATCAGCGGTTAAGTTCATCCTAAATGATATGACCCTTCCAAATGGTAGACTTTTGCATCGTTATCGAAATGGAAAAGTTGATGTTGCAGGTAATCTTGATGATTATGCTTTTCTAATCGCTGCTCTGCTTGATTTGTATGAAACTACATTCTCAGTTGAATATTTGAGCGAAGCATTAGAGTTTCAAAATCATTTGATAAAATATTTTTGGGATGAAAAAGATGGAGCTTTTTTCTTTACTGCCGCTGACAGCGAAAAATTATTAATTCGCCAAAAAGTAGTTTATGATGGAGCAATTCCTTCCGGTAATTCAATAGCACTTCTGAACTTAATTCGTCTTTATAGGTTTACTGGAAAAATTGAGTTTGAAGACAAAGCTTCTCAAATGATTAAAACATTTTCACAGACAATTAAAACATCTCCTCCGGCGTATACACAATTTCTTTCCGGACTCGATTTTTATGTAGGTCCTTCCATAGAAATTCTCTTGACGGGAAACGCCGAAGGTAAAATCATACAATATTTGAAAATATTGAGAGATGCTTTCATTCCTAACAAAGTTGTTCTCTATAAAAAAGATGGAACGGAGGATTCTCTCTCAAAAGTCGCTGGATTTACCGAAGCATATTCACTAATTGATGGAAACGCCGCAGTTTATGTATGTGAAAATTTCAGCTGCAAGCTGCCTGTTACTTCTGAAAAGGATTTACGGGATATACTATCGACCCAGTAATTTTTTTTACAGAAAATAAAAACAAAAAATATTTGTTTTATTTATTCGTTAAAACGTAAATTACACCCGAAAATAATTCCAGCTAAGAAAATTCATTCAAAATGCAAGATAACAAACTAATAAAAGCTCTTGTTCTTAATGCTCAGCTCGGAAATAATTCGGCATTTGAACAGCTGTACCAAATCACCATCGACCCTATTTATGCATTAATACTTCGCTTAACAGGTGACCCATCATCTGCTGAAATACTTACAAAAAAAACTTATGTGGATGCATGGCAAAAAATTTCTCAGAAAGATGAATTTGCCTCGATTCTTGGCTGGTTCAAAAAAAATGCAATCGGAACTGTATTGGCTGAAAAAAGTGAAGAAAAAAAATCAACCGGAGCTATGGATGAAAAATTTTTCCAGGCCAATCCTCTCGAAAGGTACATTCAGGATTTAGAGTTTCGAAATAAATTAATTTACGTTTTACATGACATCGAGAATTTTTCGTTTGAAGAAATTTCTGAATTGACCGGAATTTCTAATGATGAAATAAAAACATTACTTGTAAACACTCGAGAAAACCTAATTAGCCTTACAGAAGAATGACGCACGAAGAAGTTAAAATTCTGCTTAATGATTACTTCGATGAAAAACTGTCAATTGAAGTAAATACCGAAATACAAGTTCATTTGAGCGAATGCGCTGACTGTAGCCAGTATCTTTTTTCACTTCAGGATTTGATGAAAAAAGCCGATCGTTTGCCACGTAATATTAAGCCAACCAAGGATTTGTGGAACGATATATTTGTTGCTTTGAGCGACATAAAAGCAGAGAGCATTAAACAAAAAGAAGAACTCGATATAATAGAAGCCAAACAACTTTCAGAGGAAAGTGAAGAGGAACGGAAAAAACGAGAAGTAAGAGTAAAAGCAGAGAAGTTATTGGAATGGGAAAGAAAAAAAGCCGTACTACGGAAAAAAATAAAAAAATCTTCTTTTATGTATTCCCTGATCGGATTAATATCTATTCTTATACTTTTTTTAATTTATAATATCTTTTTTTCTCGTGCAGAATCCTGGGACGTTAAAAAGCTCCGTGCAGGAAGCAGCAATTATTCTGAAGCTTTTGCTAAACTGGCTGAAGATGAAATGCTTGAAACCAATTCTATTACTCATCTTCAAGTTAACATTCCGAAAGTTGGCAATTTATTTTTAGATCCTGATACAAAAATTCAAAGACTTAAGTCTAATGATGTTCGATTGTTGAAAGGTACAATTCTAGCAATGAAGAATGGAGCCAAAGAATTTTTAAGTATTGAAGTTCCAGGTGCAGAAATAAAAGATTATTATCTCGGAGGGCAATTTAAAGTTACATTCATAAATGAGAATACTTCATTTTTAGAAGTGATTGACGGTTGGGCCGCAGTTAATAAAGATAATTTGGAATCGCTTGTATTACCAAATCATTTTTGTATAATTAAAGCTGACTCTGGAGTTGGGTTACCTTATCGTAATGGTTCCTCAAAAGAATTTGTTGATGCAATTAATGATTATTGCTTTACTAATCCCGCTAATGAAGAATCCTTAATCTCAATATTAACAAAAGCGGATTTAAGTAATTCTGTTACTTTGTGGAATTTAATGAAGCGGGTCACACGCAAACAGCGAGACATGGTTGTGTATACAATATTTGGTTTACTCGGTGATCCGCCTGCAGGAGTAACCGATGATGGACTAAAAACATTAGATTCCGAGATGCTCAAAAAATTAATAGAAGAAATTGAAGTAAAAATATAGTTGAGATTCTTCTCACACCTAAATACCTTCAACGGAACTCATCTTTTAGGACGGTAAACATGTGTACTCTGTCCAAAGAAAATTTCCGCTGTTTCCATTAATGTTTCTGATAATGTTGGGTGAGGATGAATAGTTAACTTTAAGTCTGTCAGATTAGCTCCCATTTCAATTGCAAGAACACCTTCCGCAATGAGTTCTCCAGCTCCCGGACCACAAATACCAACTCCTAATATTCTTTGAGTCTCCGGGTCAATTAGAATTTTTGTTACGCCATCCATTCTTCCTAATGTTGTTGCACGACCTGAAGCTGACCACGGAAATTTTGCAGCTTCATACTTAATTTCTTTTTCACGAGCTTGCGTTTCGGTTAAACCTGCCCATGCAATTTCTGGATCAGTGAAAACAACAGCCGGAATTGCTTTAGGTCCAAATGCTACTTTGTGTCCGGCAATTACTTCAACTGCAACTCTTCCCTCATGAGATGCCTTGTGTGCTAACATTGGTTCTCCAACGATGTCGCCGATTGCATAAATATTAGCATCATCGGTTCGCAGCTGCTCGTTTACAGTTATCCAGCCGCGCTGATTTACTTTCACTTTAGTGTTTTCTAAACCCAATCCGCTTGTGTCAGGTTTTCTTCCGATAGACATCAAAACATAATCATACTTCTGTTCTGCAATCTCGTCATTCTTATTTTGAATTTTTACTTGCAATCCATCGGATTCTTCTTTCATCTCAACGACTTTTGAATCGAGCATAATTTTATCAAAACTTTTTTCAAGCCGCTTTGAGAGATGAATCACCAAATCTCTATCTGCACCTGGAAGTAAACCCGGCATCATTTCTACAACTGAAACTTTTGTACCTAATACTGAATAAACTGATCCGAGTTCAAGTCCTATGTAACCGCCGCCAATAACGAGCAGCGATTTTGGAATAAGCGGCAAATCCAATGCTGTTGATGAATTTAGAACTCTGCTGCTTTTAATTTGTAATGCTGGAATGGTTGCGATGATTGAACCTGTTGCAATGATTGCTTTATCAAAAGAAAAATTTTCAACTTCTCCATTTTGTTTTTCAATTTTCAGTGTGGAAGAATTAATAAAACTTGCCTTACCTTGAAGGTAATTTATTTTTCTTTGTTTACTTAGCTGTCCAAGGCCTCCGGTAAGTTTTGAGACGACGCTGCTTTTCCAGTCTCTAAGTTTTTCCAAATTAATTTTAGGTTCAGAGAATTCAACTCCCCAATCTTTTGCTTCGTGAGTTTCGTTTATCAACTTAGCAACATGAAGAAAAGCTTTAGATGGGATACAACCACGGTAAAGACAAACTCCACCGGGATTTTTTTCTTTATCAATTAAAGTTACATTCATTCCCAGATCGGCAGCGAGGAAAGCGGCAGCGTAGCCGCCAGGTCCCGCGCCGATTACTACTAAGTTGGTTTTACTGTTCAAATTCTAGTTCCTTTGAATTTTTGATCCGTAATTGAGAAACGAAATGAAGATAAAGATTAAGAAAGCACATCGCATCCCTTTTTAATATTATCCTTCATATTCTTCATTAGGTTCATAAACTCGATCGGAATTACTTTTTATTAATCCGATCAACATCGCTACAATCTCTTTGATTTTGTTTATGCCATTCACTTGCTCATCTTCGGAAATTTTTCTTCTCACAAACAAACTATCCAAACAACCAGAACATTCCAATGCAGAGCCATGAGCAATATCAAAAAATTTACACCTATCGTTTGGAGTGAACTTGCCATTCCCTTCAGCAATATTTAATAAAATAGAATCAGATGCTCTTTCAAGATAGTTACGTGAGTTAACATTCCAGTGAATTCTTGAACAAATTTTATCAGACCATTCTATAAACTCTAAAGCTCTTTGATAAACAATTAACTTTTCATGACCAAATAAAATTTTATTATTCATACAGCTCCTTTGTCTTTATCTTAATCTTAATCTAGTAGCAGCTTCATCGGCTGTTCGAGCGCTTCGCAGACCCAGCGTAAAAATCTTGCTGCATCTGCACCATCAATGATTCTGTGATCGTAAGATAATGATAACGGAACAACCATTCGCGGTTCAAACCTTCCATCTTTATAAACTGGTTTGTAGCTCCCGCGCGAAACTCCGAGAATTGCAACTTCGGGAGAATTAACGATTGGGGCAAAAGATGTTCCGCCAATTCCGCCAAGATTTGTAATTGTAAAACATCCGCCTTGTAATTCTTCTAAGGAAATTTTTTTGTTTCGTGCTTTTTCGGAAATTGTTGCGAGTTCGACTGATAGCTCAGTTAAATTCTTCTGATCTACATTTTTGATTACAGGAACAATCAATCCAAATTCAGTGTCGACAGCAACGCCGATGTTAAAATAATTTTTATAGATAATATATTTCTTCTCCATATCAATGCTGCTGTTAAATTGAGGAAAAGTTTTTAATGCTGCAGCTGAAATTTTTAGAAGAAAAGATGTAATCGTAAGCTTTCCGCCTGCTTTTTCAATCTTAGGATTAAATGCTTTTCTTGTCATTTCGAGAACAGTAATATCAGCTTGATCAAACTGGGTTACATGGGGAATTGTTGCCCATGCATAACTAAGATGTTCTGCAGTTTTGGTTCTGATGTTGTTCATCGGCTTAATTTCAATTGAACCAAACTTCGAAAAATCAGGCAGTTTCTCAGCTTTAATTCCAAAACCCAGACTAATTCCTTTCCCTCTCTGCTCATTTAGTTTTTTAGCATATGCCTTAACATCATCCATTAATATTCTACCGCCAATTCCAGTGCCTAGAACTTCATTAATATCAATTCCAATTTCGCGAGCAATTCTTCTTACAGATGGTGCAGCAGGTGCCGAACCCTTCGTAATAGGCGGCTGGTGATATCCTTGTCCGGAAATCTCAACTGCTCTTACTTCCGGAGTCGTAGTTTCAACTCGAACTTCTGTCGCAGCACGTAATTGAGAATCAGTTTTAAGTTCAGTAATTATTTCTTTGACTTTTGTTATTTGTGAGTCTTCTAAAATTTTTAGTTTAATCAGTGTTTCACCAACTTTTGCTTTAGTGCCTGGTTTAATTAAAACATCAACTACCTCACCCGAAGCTGGCGACGGTACTTCAACTGTTGCTTTGTCGGTTTCAATTTCAATTATTCCTTGATCCTTTTCAACTTTATCGCCTGGGTTAACAAGGACAGTAACAACATCAGCGGACTCAATATTTTCACCTAAATCGGGAAGAGTAACTTCAACAACTTTACTGATTGATTCAGCTGAAGTTTTCTGAGTAACAATTTCTTTAGTAATTATTTCTTTAGGTGAAATTGTTTTTGCGGGAACGCCTCCTTCTTTTTTAATGATGGTTTTGACTTCGGCTGAAACTGATTCTTCAATCATCAAAACAGTCTGACCAACTTTAATTTTGTCTCCTGCTTTAATCAAAATCTTCTGAACAACACCATCTTGAGTTGAAGGAACTTCAATTGTTGCCTTATCGGTTTCAATTTCAAATAGGCCCTGATCTTTTTGAATTTTATCGCCTTCCTTCACCAGCACAGAAACAACGTCAGCCGATTCGATGTTCCCGCCAAGTTCAGGAAGTTTCAGTTCTATTGCCATGTTTAACCTTGAAAAGATTTCTTAATCTTAATAAAATATTTCGTCCCTAAAGGGACTTCAATTATGAGATGTTATTTTGTACTACAAACATTTAATCCCTAACGGGATTAGAATTTTTCAATCCCATGTTCTCGCCAAGTTCATGAAGCTTTAGTTCTGTTGCTATGTATAACCTTGAATATTTTCTTTAACTGAATAAATATTCTAATTATGCTATTAGATTTCAAAACCAATTCTTTGAATTAAAACCTCTGATATATCGTCCCTAAAGGGACTTCAATTATGAGATGTTATTTTGTACTACAAACATTTAATCCCTAACGGGATTAGAATTTTTCAATCCCATAGGGATGATATATTTATAGAAAATGTGAATAAGAAAAGAACAAAATCCCTTTAGGGATGACATTGTAAAATATTATTCTATTTGCAAAACATCTTGCATGAACTGGTTTCTGCAATTTAATATCTCATTTTATGAACGCATCGGATTTTTCTTCTTTGGATTTATTCCCAGTTTCTTCATTGCTTTATCTAAATCCGTTGACTTTATTTTTCCAGCTTTTGCTAATCCAGTTAAAGCTGCTAAAACGATATGCTTTGCATCAACCTCAAAGAAATCCCTAAGTTCTGCTCTGCTCTCGCTTCTTCCAAAACCATCCGTTCCTAATGAATATAGACTGAGCGGAAACCATTTAGAAATCGAATCGGGTAGCGCTTTCACATAATCTGAAGATGCAACAAAAACTCCATCTTCATTGGCTAACAGCTTAGAGATGTATGAAACTTTTGGAGTTTGATTTGGATTAAGCAAATTCCATCGTTCGACTTCAAGAGCTTCTCTTCTCAATTCTTTATAACTCGTTATGCTCCAAACATCCGCTGCGACTTTATAATCATCCTCAAGAATTGCCGCGGCTTTCAGAACTTCATTCATAATTGTTCCGCTTCCGAAAAGCTGTGCCTTAATCTTCAAATTCTTTTTGTCAGATGCTTTGAACTTGTACATACCTTTTACAATTCCTTCTTTAACATTGCCGGGCATTTCGGGCATTGCATAATTTTCATTCATCACTGTAATGTAATAGAAAATATCTTCTTTATCTTCATACATTCTTTTTATTCCATCACGAATTATAACTGCAAGTTCAAATGCAAATGCGGGATCATAAGTAACAAGATTTGGAACAGAATAAGCTAATAAATGGCTGTGTCCATCCTGGTGCTGTAGTCCTTCACCATTGAGAGTTGTTCTGCCTGCAGTTCCGCCAATAAGAAAACCTTTAGTTCGCATATCACCAGCAGCCCAAACAAAATCACCAATACGCTGCATTCCAAACATTGAGTAATAAATAAAGAACGGAATCATGTTTATGCCGTGAGTTGCGTATGCTGTTCCAGCAGCAATGAATGATGATACTGACCCTGCCTCAGTTATTCCTTCTTCGAGAATTTGTCCATCCTTTGCCTCTTTGTAGTAAAGCAAACTATCTCTATCAACCGGTTCATAAAGCTGTCCAACGTGCGAGTAAATTCCAACTTGTCTGAATAAAGATTCCATCCCAAAAGTTCTCGCTTCATCGGGAACAATTGGTACGACAAGTTTTCCAATTTCTTTATCCTTTAAAAGTTTAGCAAGAATTCTAACGAAAACCATTGTAGTAGATACTTCTCTGCCTTCAGTTCCTTTGTAAAATTCTTCAAAGATTTCTTCGGGAGGAGTTTTGATTGGACGAACATCACTTTTTCTTAAAGGTACAAAACCGCCGAGTTCTTGCCGTCTTGCTAATAAATATTTCATCTCCGGACTGTCTTCCGAAGGTTTGAAGAACGGAGCATTTGCAATGTCATCATCGGAAATTGGAATACCAAACCTGCTTCGGAATTCCTTCATCTCATCCTCATTTAATTTTTTCTGCTGATGGGTTATATTTTTTCCTTCACCGCTTTCACCTAAACCATAACCTTTAATTGTCTTGGCAAGAATAACTGTTGGCTGTCCAACATGCTCGGTTGCAGATTTAAAAGCCGCATAAACTTTTTCAGGATCGTGCCCGCCGCGTTTCATTTTTTGAAGCTGCTCATCGGTCATCTTCTCAACCATTTTTAGAACGTCGGGATCTTTGCCAAAGAAATGATTTCTAATATACTCACCGGATTCAACAGAATATTTTTGATATTCACCATCAACAACCTCGCTCATTCTTTTTACAAGCTTACCATCGTTGTCTTTGTCGAGAAGCGGATCCCAATCAGTTCCCCAAATAACTTTGATTACATTCCAGCCTGCGCCTCTGAAGGCTGCTTCAAGCTCTTGAATTATTTTCCCGTTGCCTCGAACCGGACCATCAAGCCGCTGCAGGTTGCAGTTGATTACAAAAATTAAATTATCAAGTTTTTCTCTTGAAGCAAGTGTGATAGCACCGAGAGCTTCCGGTTCGTCAGTTTCACCATCACCAAGAAAAGCCCAAACATGTCCGCCCGGTTTTTTCAACCCGCGGTCTTCGAGGTAACGGTTGAATCTTGCCTGGTAAATTGCCATGATTGGTCCTAAACCCATTGACACCGTTGGGAACTCCCAGAAATTTGGCATCAGCCAGGGATGAGGATAAGAAGATAATCCGCCGTTTGGTTTTAGTTCTCTTCTGAAATTTTCAAGCTGTTCAATAGTCAATCGTCCTTCGAAAAATGCGCGTGCATAAATTCCAGGTGAAGCATGACCTTGAAAATAAATTTGATCGCCGTCATAATCATCACCTTTACCGCGGAAGAAATGATTGAAGCCAATCTCGTACAAAGTTGCTGCAGAAGCATAAGTCGAAATATGTCCGCCGATTCCGCTTTCCATTTTATTTGCCTTAACCACCATTGCCATTGCATTCCAGCGGATGATGCTTTTTATTCGTCTTTCAATTTCGCGGTTGCCGGGAAATGGCGGCTGCTTTTCCCTTGGAATGGAATTGATGTAAGGCGTATTTGCGGTAAAGGGAATTTTAACTCCAGCTTTATGCGCTCTTATCTGAAGCTGCTGAAGAAGCTCTGTTACCCTTTCTGGACCACCATGCTCAAGCACATAATCGAGAGAGTAAAGCCACTCTTTTGTTTCTAAATCTTTGTTAGTTGTTTCTTTGTTTATGTCGTTCATAAAAACTTTCTTTCTTTACAAACTCTATTTTGATATTAAACAACGATTTCTTTTGGATTATTCCATTTGAAAAAATTATTTTGATGATAAATGAGTGCTTTTGTGTGAAAGCGCTTGAAAAAATAAGGTAAATGACATAGAGAAGCAAGGAAGGGAGTGCGTGCGGAGATGGAGGCAGATTAAGATGAAGATAATGATTAAGAACAATTTAAGAGGTCGGAGATTTTAGTGATATTGACTTTTATCAAACTTTTTTGCTGTTTAGAAATGAGTTTAATTTTTATCAGGGCAAAAAATGAAGAAATTAATTTTTACAACAGTATTTTCTTTTCTGATAACCAGTCAGTCATTTCCACAATGGGTTTGGCAAAATCCTAAACCCTCACCTTATGCACTTCACGGAATTTTCTTTGTCGATTCTCTTTACGGCTGGGCGGTTGGAGAGTTCAGCACAATTATTAAAACAACTAATGGTGGTAATTCATGGTTTGAACAGACTGCTCCATTAAGAACTACACTTAGAAAAGTTTTCTTCAGCAATAGAGAAAAAGGTGTAATTGTTGGTGGGGATGTAATAGCTCCATATTTTGGTTCCGTTTTGTACACTACCAATGGTGGTGAAACATGGTTTGATTCTGATCCCGTACCTTACCCTAATGATACGAGGGGATTTAATGATTTATCTTTCGTTTCTGAGCAAGCGGGTTATATTGCCGGCTTTATTGGAGTTTGTAAAACCACAAACATGGGAATAAGTTGGCAAGTACAAGGGGTAACGGGTTGGGCAACAAGCATTTATTTTATAGACTCTCTGAATGGTTGGGTTGGAAACACTGTTGGCGGAATATTTAGAACAACTAATGGTGGAGAAAATTGGCAGCAAATATCAGATATCCATTGGACTTGGCATAAATCAATAAAATTTATTTCTCCACAAATTGGATGGGTAGTTGGACATGGTCTTTACTCCAATTACGCTGTAATACACAAAACTACTAATGGCGGGCTTACTTGGATTACTCAAGACAGTACTCTTGATGCTGCATATAACGATATTGAAGTATTTGATTCATTAAATGCTATTGTTGTCGGTGACTATGGCAGAGTTTTATTTACGAGTGATGGAGGAAATATTTGGTTTTATGAAGGTACAAATGATTTAGGTAATTATACTGATATAGCTTTACAAGGTATCAGGAAGTGGATAGTTGGAGGAATAGATTATTATTTTCCCCAAATGTATTCATCCCGTACTTTTGGTTTCTCTTGGGAAGAACGAAGTTCAATTTTAGTAAAAGGAAATATCAACCAGATAGACTTCTCAGATAGTTTAAATGGTTGGTGTGCAGGTGAAGGAGGTTTATTGTTTAAAACCACCGATGCTGGAAATACTTGGCAGGAAAAGAATCTTTTTTCAATTGATTTTAGCTCGATAAGTAATCCCACATTAGCAGATATTTTTATTGCGGGCCAATCAGGTCAATTGATTAAAACGACAGATGGGGGTATATCTTGGCAGATCTTTCAGCTGCCATTTAATTATGGGAAAATCAAATTAAAATTTTTCTCAAGATTTTATGGTTATTATATTGAAGTTGGTGCGCATAATCTCTATAAAACGACCGATGGGGGGGTAAGTTGGACCTATTTTGAGTTGAACAATCTCATTCAAGATTTTCATTTTGTTGATAGTCTTAATGGCTGGGTACTGATAAACCAATTTGAATATGGTGATTCCTACCTTTTGCATACTACAAATGGTGGGAAGAATTGGATTGATTCTACAGCCTTCGCAGGAATATCTACATTTAGTTTTTTAGATAGAGAACTTGGCTTCATTATAGCTAATGGGCAAATATTCAAAACGACGGATGCTGGACAAAGTTGGGACTATGTGAGCAATATTCCACTCTTAAAACCCGATCAATTATTAGTTCAGGATCGGCTTATTATTTATATGTTAACTGAAGATTATTATTCCAATGATTTATTTTCAGTTTATAAATCTATTGATGGTGGTGAAACTTGGTCGTCAATACGAAAATATACTTTTTTAAATAATATTTTCTTATCAAATTCAAAGAAATTGTTTGGCGTTGGAAATTATGGACAAATTATTAGTTATGATGGAACTTTTACATTGATTTCTAATGAAAATGTTTTTTCTCCGCCTAATAAATATTTACTCTTTCAAAACTTTCCCAACCCATTCAACCCAAACACAAAAATTTCTTATCAAATTCCAGAAATGAGTTTTGTACAAATTAAGGTTTACGATGTTCTTGGAAAAGAAGTTGCGACTCTTGTTAACGAGGAAAAACATGAGGGAAAATATGAAGTTGAATTTAGAACCGATGGTTTGCATTTAAGCAGTGGGATTTATTTTTATCGCCTTCAAGTTTATCCCGCCAACGGCGGGCCGGAGAATTTTGTCGAGACAAAGAAAATGATACTGCTCAGATGAGCGCCAAGCGAAGCTTGAACTATTCTCATTGGGTGAGGCAGGAGGTTGCGAGTCTGCCAAGTCCCAATCGTGGTAAAACTCTAAAGCCACGTAGCGAGAAGCCGGAGTATAACTGGAAACGGATATGCTTTAAGCGGCTTGACAAAGTAATCAATCCTCCGACAAAATCGGAGAGAAAGGATGCGACGCAAAAGACCGGGTTGTAATGTAAATGAACACAGAGGTAGCCTCGTAAAGATCGAGAACAGAGACAACCTAAGGGTTGTTAAAATGGACGAGACGTTATTTTATGAGCGAAGTCAGCATCATTAAACCCTTTCACATAGTGATGACTATGTCAGAAGATTAGAGCCAGGTTTAATAACATCTCCGGGGTATTAGTGACGACACGGTAAGAAAGAAGGTTCAGGAACTTGGGAAGCCCTCGCTTGACAAGAAGACACTTTCTATAAGGAAACGAAATGAAAGTGAGTCCGCCTGAAAGGACGGGCAGGCAAGGCAGGGTGGCGGATGAGACCGTAGTACCGAAGTCCCAACCATCCCGCAAGGTGGGATGGGATGAAATGGTAATGCAGCAGAACATTACAGTAGGAAAGGGTCTCTGCTGAATATATGTCAGCCTATGGCTGAATAGCTTTCAAAGAAATAACGGAGTATGTATTGCAAGAGCTAACAAACATAAGAGAGTTCTTCCGACGAGTCGGGATCGGAGCAGAAAAGATTCAGGAGTTTCAGAGGAAGCTGTACGAGAAGGCGAAAGCCAACCCGAAGTTCAGGTTCTACAGTTTGTACGATAAAACATATCGAACGGATATATTGGAAGAAGCTTATCGCAGAGTAAAAGCCAATGGTGGAGCATGCGGAGTAGACGGAGTGACCTTTGAAGATATAAAAGCAAAGGGAACAGTCGAATACTTGGCAGAACTTCAGGAAGAACTGAAAGAAGGGCGGTACAAACCAAAACCGGTAAGGCGGGTGTATATACCGAAGGCGAATGGAAAGAAAAGACCATTAGGGGTACCGACCATTCGAGACCGTATAGTACAGACAGCATTCTTAATGGTTCTTGAACCGATATTCGAGGCTGATTTTTCAGAATCGAGTTACGGATTCAGACCAAATAGGAATGCACATGATGCGATAAGAGAGATATACAAATACCTGAACTGGGAATGTGAGGAAATCTATGATGTTGATTTGGAGAAGTACTTCGATACAGTAGAGCATTGGAAACTAATGAGACTACTGGCAAGAAGGATTTCAGATGGAAAGATACTACACGTAATAGAGCAGTGGTTAAGCTGCGGATATGTGGAGGATGACCAACATCATCAGAGCAAAAGAGGCACACCACAGGGAGGAGTAATCAGCCCGTTACTGGCAAACATATATTTGCATCCGGTGGATAAGGCATTTGAGAGGGATGGTATAAAGAATATCAGCAAAGGTTCGATACATCTTGTGCGGTATGCAGATGATATGGTGATACTTGCACAGATGAATCTGAAAAAGGGAAAAGAAATACTTGAGCACTACGCAGAAAGATTAGGGCTGAAGCTAAACAAAGAGAAAAGCAGAAGGCTTAATCTTAAAGGGGAAAAGAAGGTGGAGTTCTTAGGATTTCAATTTCATCGGGTACAAAACAAGAAGACAAAGAACCGGTTGATACTTGTAAGCCCAAGTCCGAAAAGTCAGAAGCGGTGCAGAGAGCAGATAAGAAAACTTATCAGCCACAAGATACCGCTGAAGGTTCAAGACCAAATAAGAAATCTCAATAAATTTCTTATAGGATGGATAAACTACTTCAGACTTGGTAATGCTTCAAAGGTGCTTTACAAGCTATGTGGTTATGTAATGAAACGAGTTAGAAGGTTAATGCAGAGGAATAAAGGAAGGAGAGGATACGGCTGGAAAAGGATAAGCAACGGAGAAATATATGAAAGGTATGGTTTGTTCTATAACTATAAAGTTCAATGGCTCTAACTAAAAGTATAAATTATTCAGGAAAGCCGTATGAGGGAAAACCTCACGTACGGTTTGATGAGGGTTCAAGGGAAACATGATGGCAGCATTACTGCGCCCTTGTCCTACTCTACAAAATTGTTGTGGGGGCACAATGCATTGTGCTCCTACGCAATCATAAATAAACATGAATTACAATCCTAAAGAACATCATCGAAGATCAACTCGATTAAAAGAATATGACTACTCGAATCCCAATTGGTATTATGTGACAATTTGTACATTCGACAGAAAGCATTTATTTGGTGAAGTTAAAAACAGTAAAATGATTTCAAATGAATATGGAAAAGTTGTTGATGAAGAATGGTTAAAGACAAAAGAATTAAGGGCACTTCTAAAAACCAAGTTTAGAGGATATAATATTTGAAAAGTCATGATAATGTTAAAAATATTTTATTTATTACGTGTGTAACGGTATTCGATGAGTGACTATATTATCGTTTTTTTTCTTTTTCCATTCACTTTGTGCCTAACCCAACTTACTGCTCATATTTCACCCTCCGAAGTTGTAGATAACGACTCATATTGTACGTCAAATTCATCAGACCAATTATTGCTCGTGCCCTTAGTTTTCCAATCGTTCTGATAAAGACATCTTTCATGCTATTAGTAATAAACCCAAAGACATGTTCTACCCGTGCTCTAATTTTTGACTTCTTCCGATTCATATCTTTTTGCCTTTCAGTCAATGGCTGCTCTCTATAACCTTTTTTATGGATTCTGTTCCGTATTTTTTTCTTGTTCAACGTTTCTTTTATCGGATCTCCTGAATACGCACTGTCTGCATAAAGTTCATGATGGCTGTCGCTTTTATCTATCAATTGTTCTATGGCTTGTGAATCATGGACACTTGCATCCGTAACTTCATACTTCGTTATCATCTTAGTCTTTCGGCATACTTTGATATGATTTTTGTATCCATAATGATTTTCCCCGTTTTTCTTCATCCACTTCGCATCGGTATCTTTTTGTCGCAACTTAGCAGGCTTTTCCTCCCATTGCTCAGGTATTCTGCCTTCTTTGATTTGTTGATTTTCTTCTTTGCTATTTCTCTGACGGGGGACTTCTACTATAGTCGCATCTACAATGCTTCCTTCTTTTACTATCATTCCTTCTTTTTCCATCTGAAATTCAAACTTCTTAAATAATCTCTCAACAACTTTTACTTTTATCAGATTTTCTTTGAATAACCAGATCGTGTTTTGATCCGGGACTGTATCTGATAAACCTAAATCTAAAAATCGCATGAACGATAAACGGTCATTGATCTGATACTCCATCTGCTCGTCTGATATGTTATAGCAGCGTTGAAGTATTAGTATCTTGAACATAAGCAGATAATCAAACGGCGGCCGACCGCCTTGTCCTTTTGGTTCTTTTGCAAATACCTTATCTAAAATGGGTCGAAATAATTGCCAGTTAATTTCCTCTTTCAATCGTATTAATGGGTCTTTTTTCTTAGTTAATTTTTCTAAGCGATATTCTTCATCGAATAGACCACGGGGATTTTTTTGTTTCATTGTTTTTTTTGATGTTGGTTTTTTGTTAAATCCTTTTTGTAAAAATAAACATTCTCTTTAACTTTCTATTGAGTTTTTAGAAGTGCCCTTAAGAAAGAATATTGATTTGGATTATTATGTAATTATGCCAAACCATTTCTATGGAATATTGATAATCGAACGTAGGGACACAGCGCGCTGTGTCCCTACAAGGGTGAATGAGAATCGTATGTTTGGAGAAATGCAGCCAGGTTCGTTGTCTGCAATCATAAGGTCATTTAAATCAACAGTTACAAAAAGAATTAATGAGTTACGAAATATGTTAGGAAAAGAAGTTTGGCAAAAAGGATTCTACGAGCACATCATCCGCAATGAAAATGATTTATACAACATCAGAAAATATATTGAACTGAATCCTTTGCAATGGGAGATTGATGAATATTATTCTGGTTCAGACAGGTCTTAATCTGCTAGACGTGTTAGGGCACAATGCATTGTGCCCCTACAAAAATGATTAAGAATATTATCTCATGAAAAATTATCTACGTAAGGGCATCATGCCCCTATAACATCCACTAGACCTGTGAGCCTTTGGCTCAGGTGGACAGGTCTTAGTCTTTATCTTAATCTTAATCCCAGACACGCTTACATCAACAGCAAGCAAGTCTTATCTCCGTCCGCTATTCCGTACCCACTTCCTCCTTTCACTACTTCATTTTTATCACTATTTTTAGCTGCAATATTTAACGTTTAGGAAAAACAATGGTAAACATTTCAACTCATCGTTTGGATGAGCTAAAAAATAATTTTGCAGGAAAGAAAATTGTTGTTATCGGCGACATGATGCTCGATTGCTACTTCTGGGGTGATGTGAAAAGAATTTCGCCAGAAGCACCTGTTCCCGTTGTCGAAGTTGGTGACGAGTTTTATCGTTTTGGAGGCGCCGCAAATGTTGCATTAAATATTCTAAAGCTTGGTGGAATTCCTTTTCTAATAGGAGTAATTGGCTACGATAATGATGGAACAATTTTCACTTCGCTAATAAAGGAAAATCAAATGCATTCAGATGGAATATTTATTGATGAAACACGACCAACAACTGCAAAGACAAGAGTTATCGCACACAACCAGCATGTGGTTAGAATTGATAAGGAAAGCAAAGATTACATCAATGAAGAAATGAGAAAGAAAATTCTTGCATACCTAGAATCACATATAAAAAAGATTGATGGAATAATTCTTCAAGATTACAACAAGGGTGTGCTAACTCCAGAATTGATTGAAAAAATTGTGCATCTTGCAAACAAGAATGATATCCTCATAACCGTTGATCCAAAGTTCAATAACTTTTTCGCATACAAAAATGTAACAGTGTTCAAACCAAATCGTAAGGAGGCAGAAGAGGTGTTAGGTATAAAAATTAAAACTACCTCAGATGTTTCATTTGCAGGCAAGACAATTCTTGAAAGATTAAAAGCAAAAAATGTTCTATTGACACTCGGCGAAGAAGGAATAGCTGTTTTTGAGGAACACCAGCCGGAGAAAAGAATGTCTACAAAGGCAATCAAAGTCGCTGATGTATCTGGAGCAGGAGATACAGTAATTTCAACCTTAACAATGGCGCTTGCCGCTAACGCAAATATTTTGGAAGCATGTTACCTTGCTAATTTCGCGGCCGGAATTGTCTGCGGTGAAGTTGGTATTGTCCCCATAGAAATTGATCGTTTATTCAAAGTAATTGGCGAAGATCATAAATGAACGGAGTAAAAAGTTTATCTGAAATAAAATCGCTCCGCAAAAAGTTTAAAGAGCAAAATAAAAAAGTTGTTTTTACAAATGGAGTGTTCGATTTAATTCACGCTGGGCATGTTGATTATCTGATAAAATCAAAAGCGCTTGGAGATATTTTAATTGTGGGAATGAACACCGATGTTTCAGTAAAAAGAATTAAAGGTGATAAGCGTCCAATACTTAGTCAAGATGAAAGAGCATTTATAATCTCAAGCTTGAAACCAGTTGATTATGTAACTTTTTTTGATGAAGATACTCCCCAAGAGATAATCAATGAAATCATTCCTGATATTTTAGTTAAAGGTGCTGATTGGTCTATAGATAAAATTGTTGGTCGAGAGACAATAGGAAAACATGGCGGCGAAGTTAAAACTATTGAGTTTGTGAACAACCAATCAACATCTAAAATCATAGAATCAATCAAAAATAAATTCTGCAGTTAGCTTGTTTGGATATTTTTTTAATCGAATAAAATCTATATCCTTACGCAAACGTTTGCCAAATAATAATATCTTTTCGTTAGAACAAATTGTCAGATAGCGAAGTAACGCAACCCGTACCAAATCCCAAAAGAAGGCGAACTCTGTTTCAGAGAATTGTCAATGTATTTCTATACATTGGGTTGATGACTCTCGCTTCACTGATTTTTCTTTTTGGATTTAGCCAAACACAAACTTTTAGAAATTGGCTGCGAGACTTTGTTGTTGAACAAGCTAATGATAATCTAAACGGAAAAATTTCCATCGGAAAAATTGAAGGCACAATTTTCACTTCGTTGATCTTAAGAAACACAATTGTTACTATGGAAAAGGATACGCTGCTTAACGCCGGAATGATTGAACTGCGAACAAGTCCGTTAAAGATTTTTCTAAAGACAATCTATGTGAGAAAAGTTGAAATAAAAGATGCTCGAATAGCTTTTGTAAAGGATAGTTCGGGTGTTCTTAACATCTCAAAATTATTTCCACCAACTGAAGAAGAAGACACATCAAAATCCGCTTTTCCTTTCCGAATTGAAGTCGCTGATTTTAAATTGATCAATGTTGATTTTGCACTTCAGAATTATGATAAGGCGCGAAGCAGCGAATTTTATTCTTCACTAAATATGGATGATTTTAGAATCGATGATATTTTTCTATCCCTAAGAGCGTTTGCAGATATTGATAACAATACATTCGAAACTAAAATAGAATACCTCTCGCTGAATACGAATATAACAGCATTCAATCTAAAATCTTTTTCCGGTGAATTTGGAGTGAATCCTAATGAAATTATTGCGAATGACTTATTTATGAACACAGAAAGTTCCGACATCACCTTAAATGCAAAAGTAAATGGTCTGAATATTTTTGATTCAACTATGACGGAAAATCTAAAGTACGCCGTAATGGATATTTCGTTGGACAGCAGACAGTTTAACTTTAATGATATTTCTTCATTTGTTCCTCCGATAGGTATGCTGAAAGGTGCAGTAGGAGTTCAGCTTAATGCATCGGGCAACTTACTTCAGTTAGATATAAATAAAATTGTCCTGGATTATGAAAAAACGCATCTCGAAACTAAAGCTGTAATTCGAAACGTTAATAATATGGATGATTTGACAATCTCGGCGGACTTTAAAAATTCATACATTAATCAATCCGATATTGATAAGCTGCTTCCTGAATTTGGTATACCGGTATTTGAAAAACTTGGTGTCGTAAAGATTGATTCATTAACATTTGATGGTCGGCCATTAAACTTTAAATCCAAAGTTCTTCTTTCCACTAATACTGGAAAAATTTCCTCGGATGTTAATATGGATTTAGAAAAACCTATTGCAGAATATGACATTAATTTCATTTCTAAAAATTTTAATATTTCGCCCATTGCAAATATTTCATCAAGCCTAAATCTCAGAGGAAATTTTGTTGGCAGAGGATTTTCGCCAAATGAAATGAATGCAAACATTCTTCTTGTAGGCGATGGTTCTACTGTTGAAGGAATAGACTTTGATTCCTTGTTGCTAACCGCCCAAGCAAAAGATGGAGTCATCGATTATTCCCTTTTCAGTGCTGCATATAAAGCCAGAGCAGAGGTTGATGGTTCATTGGATTTCTTACAAGAGAATATAGGTTACAATGCAAGCGGTAAAGTTAGTAATCTTGATATCGGTCAATTGATGAAGGACTCAACCACAGTTACTGATCTTAATTTCAAATTCAGAACAGAAGGTGAAAATTTTGATATTGATAAGATGAACATGTTTTTAACTTTTGATCTTTCACCATCAATAATAAACGGAACTGAAATTGACAGTACGCGAACAATTACTGATATTTTTACAGATAACAATGAAGAAAGAGTGATTAACTTTATTTCGGATATTGCCGATGTTACTCTTAAGGGCCAGTTCTCACTGCCTGATGCGATTTCAGTTATAGGTAAAGAAACTGGTTTACTGACTAATGCTTTCATGAAAAAAATTGCGGAAGTATTACCATCAGCTAAATTGGATAAATACTTGACTGAACAAAATAAATCGGATAAGATCGGTTCTATCACAAAATCTAAAAACGATGAAAGAGTTTCAATAAATTATTTGGTTGATCTTAAGGATTTCGGATTTATCACTCCTTTTCTCTATGATAAAAGATTAGAAATTGATGGCGATATTTCGGGTAACTTAGTTTATGATGACGACAGCATTTTTGTGACTTTAAACTCCGACCTGAATTACGTTAAGTATTGGGGAAAGACCGATGTATATTTTCTTTCCAAGATGAATTTGGATTTAGATATTGCAAATAGCTTTTTGGCAAGATCGACTGAAGATGTTGACATCAACCTCAAAGTAAAAACTAGCCGTATTTTTGCCGGTACAGATTTGAATGATGTTTTGCTTGATCTGAAGATGAAAGAAAATATTGCCGACATAAAATTTGCATCAAAACTGGAGGATTATGCATCTGCTGAACTTATATGCTTAGCCGATTTGAAAAGTTCAACCATCAACCTTGATGTGGAAAACCTCGATCTCAACTACAAGGGATTTGACATAAAGAACAGAGATAATCTTAACTTATTAATTTCTGAAGACCGAATTGATTTCAAAAAGTTCAGATTGTTTCATTCAAATGGTGAAATTTCAGTTGATGGCTTTCTTGCTACAAATGAAAATCAGAATTTGAATTTAAAAATCAGTAACATCCAAGGAAAAGACATTTTCCAAAGTTTTTCTGCTGGTAATGGGTTAAGCTTTTTAGACATAAATTTAAATCTCAATGCTGTAATCACGGGTAATTATTCGAGACCCCTAATGACTATAGGATTGAATGGTGAAAATCTAACTTACAAAGAGAAAAAATTCGGTGACTTTGTAAGTAATTTTAATTATGCGGATAAAAATTTCTCATCGGATATAAAATTTTTTGATTCGTACAGTAGCTCTTCAGTACCGGCGTTAAAATTAATTGGCAGCATTCCAATAAATCTTTCTTTCACTGATTCTGGAAAAAGACTAATAGATGATGAAGAAATAGATCTGAATCTTACATCAAACAATCTCGATCTTACTCCTTATGGAGAATTAATTCCCGGTGTAAGTAAGTTCAAAGGAATGCTTAACAGCAGCCTCCAGGTTAGTGGGACAATTCAAGAGCCCTCTCCAGATGGTTATCTCGCACTCGATAATACCTCATTCCTGCTAAAGTATAATAATCTCGAGTATCACGCTGGATTAAAGTTAAGTGTTGCCAAAGATTATCTTTCTGTCGATAGTCTATTGCTTGCTAATTCAGCGCAAACGCAATTCGGTGGTAGAATTACTGGTGGAGGAAAAGCCGAGCTAGAGAATTTCAATATAAATTCTTCCCAAATTGTATTGAATGGAAACCTTAAAGTATTGGGGGATGAAACAAAATACGTCAGCCCAAACTTATATGGTGACTTGATCGTTTCTACTAAAGGAAATTTCGAACTTAAGTTTGATAAGAACGGCGCAAAGCTTAAAGCTCCGATATATGTTGATGTTGCAAAGCTCACATACTCACAGGCGCAAGGTTCTTACACAAGCACTTCGGAAAATTTTATTTACAAGTTTATTGAAGATACTATTCCAAAAGATTCGGAAGTTATGGATTTTGAAAAGCTTGTGAACTTATCAAAACTAAATTCTTCAGAAGAACAGCAGCAGAATTCAAAACCCAGCAAATTTGATTACAGCATAGATGTAAAAGTTGAAGATGAAGCTGTTTTTACTTACGTGCTTTCACAGGAGTTTAATCAGAATTTAATTGCAGTATTACGTGGAGATTTTCAGTATGAAAGTATTAGAGGTAAACCGGTTGCGCAAGGCGAACTCGAGCTGCTTGAAGGTTCAACTCTGGAATTTATTAAAACATTTACTGCGGAAGGTAAAATTAGGTTTGAAAGTGAACTTAGTAATCCTTATCTGGATATTACTGCAGTATATAAAAATTATTATTACCCGGAGGAGAGTTCCTTAAACGGCGAAGGAGATCAATCCGGCAGTGATGAAGTTGAAGTAGCAATAAAAATGAAGATTAAAGGCGCTCTAAAAGAATTGGATAAGAATCTTGCACAGCAATCTGAAAAGCTTGCAGTTTATATTGGCACAAAAGATATTGAGAATAACAAACCTGATCTCACAAAAGATGCTTCCGATGCCGTGATGTTTATGCTGCTTAATAAGTTTAATGATAATGTAAGCCAGCAAGAAAGAAATATTATCGATTCTTATGCTGCTTCCTTTGCCGGTTCAATCGTTGGAGGTTTTCTCAATCGTCAGCTTGGCGATTATGTTAAAAGCTTAGATATAAGGCAAACAGGTACTGATACAAAATTTATTTTGGCAGGCAGGGCAGGAAAATTTCGATACTCAATCGGAGGTTCAACTGCTGTCTTTCAGGATCTCGGTCTTGCAAATGTAAAGATTGAATATCCTATCACCCGGAGTTTCTTTATGCGGCTTGAAAGAAAAGAAGCATTAAGCGAAACTAAATATCTTAATGAAATGATTAATGAAGTCGGGCTTAAATATCGGTTTGAATTTTAATGAAAAAGAAAATCATATCATTCTTTAAAAAGAATGCAGGCACAGCATTTAAAAGTAAGGAAATTGCAAAGCGCCTTAAGCTTGTTTCAGAGGAGGAATTAGTTTCTCTAAAACATTTCTTGTATCAACTCTATGAAGAAAATTTCTTAACCAGAAATGGTAAAAGATATAAGCTTAATCAAAACGCTTCCTCAGGTAAAGTAGCAGGTGAACTGCAAATTAGTCCGGGTGGATTTGGCTTTGTTGTCCCAAAAGATAAAAAACTTGGAGACATTTTCATTGCATCCCGAAATCTTTCAACAGCATTTAGCGGCGACACAGTTGAGGTTGCTCTTTTCGCAAAAAGCAAAGGGAAAAATGTTGAAGGACAAATTGTTGATATTATTTCCCGGAAAAGAAATAACTTCGTTGGAACACTTAGGAGATCACATGTATCTTATTTTGTAAAACCTGATGAACCTGAAATTCACCGGGATATTTATGTTGATAAGGAAAATCTAAAAGGAGCTAAAGAAGGTGATAAGGTAATTGTTGGAAATTTAATTTGGGATACTTCGCTTCTGAATCCTGAAGGTGAAATAATTGAACTTATTGGTAAATCCGGAACGAAAGATGCGGAAATATCTTCAATTGCTCATGAATTCAATTTACCATTAAAATTCTCTCCTAAAACACTAGAGGAAGCTGAAAGAATAAGCGAGAATTTTTCACAAGAGGATTTAAAAAATAGAATTGATTTTCGAAACCAAAGTGTTTTCACAATTGATCCTGTTGATGCGAAGGATTTTGATGATGCACTGTCAATTGAAATCTTGGAAAATGATAATTACCGAATTGGAATTCACATTGCAGATGTTTCGCATTATGTTTCAATCGGATCATTGTTAGACAAAGAAGCGCTAGAGCGCGGCAATAGCGTCTATCTTGTTGGTGGTGTAATTCCAATGCTTCCAGAAAAATTATCGAACAATATTTGCTCGTTAGTTCCAAATAAAGATAGAATGACCTATTCAGTAATTGTCGAGATTACAAAACGGGGTAAAGTTGAGAATTACCAGATCAAAAAAACAATTATAAATAGTAAACGAAGATTTACTTATGATGAAGTTCAGGAAATAATAGAAAACGGCAAAGGTGATTTTGAAAAGGAAGTATTGCTTCTTAATGAAATTGCTCAAATCTTAAGAAAGAAAAGGTTTCGTGATGGCGGAATTGAGTTTTCCACACCTGAAATTCGATTTGATCTTGATGAAAATAACAAACCAGTTGCCATTTATCGCAAAGATGCTAAAGAGAGCAATATGCTTGTGGAAGAATTTATGCTGCTTGCAAATAAAATCTGTGCGGCTCACATTTCAACTTTGAAGAACCAATCTGGCAAACCTTTTGTTTATAGGATACATGACTATCCGGATGCAGAAAAAATTATTGAGTTTTCTAAATTTGTAAAATCGCTCGGATTTTCTTTTGATCCGGATTTGTCTAAAAACACAAAACAATTTCATTCCCTGATGCTTCAAATCAAAGGAAGGGAAGAAGAGGCGCTTATTAATGAGCTGGCAATTAGATCCATGGCAAAAGCGGTTTACTCGACTAAAAATATTGGACATTATGGTCTTGGTTTTAAGTATTACACTCATTTTACTTCGCCAATAAGGCGTTATTCTGATTTGATAGTGCATCGTAATTTATTTAATTATTTAGAGGGAAGTAAGAAAAGCATTTATTCGCCTCTAAAGTTGGAGGAAATTTCAAATCATTTATCTGCAACAGAAAGAAGCGCTGTTGAAGCTGAAAGATTATATATTAAAATTAAGCAGATCGAGTACTTAGAAAGTCATATAGGCGAATCTTTCCATGCGGTAATTTCGGGAGTGACTCATTTCGGATTATTTGTTAAAATACTGGATATATTGGCAGAAGGACTTATAAGGGTTAGGGATTTGGAGGGAGATTTTTATGTTTACGATGAGAAAAAATATTCTTTAATTGGTAGAAGAACTAAAAAACAATATCGGCTTGGCGATAAAGTTTGGGTTAAGCTTGTTCGTGTCGATCAAGAAAAATCCGAATTAGATTTTATAATTACGGAACAATAGAAGAAAATTACAATGAAGCATATCACCATTAAGATTGTATTACTTTCCTTATTCTTTCCTGCAATCATATTCGGGCAGTTTGGAAAGAACAAAGTCCAGTATAAAGATTTTGACTGGTATTATATTCAAACAGACCATTTTGATATTTATTTCAGTCAAAAGGGTGAAACACTTGCAGAGTTTACTTCAAAGGCGGCAGAGAATGCGCTTACATCAATTCAAAAAAGTTTTAACTATAAGATAAATAACCGCATCACATTAATCATTTATAATTCTCAAAACGATTTTCAGGAAACCAACGTAATCGATCAATACTTAAGCGAAGGGATTGAGGGTTTTACCGAACTTTTTAAGAATCGCGTAGTAATTCAGTATATGGGTTCATACAAAAAATTCAGACATCTTATTCATCATGAGCTTGTTCATGCAGTCATGAATGACATGTTTTATGGCGGTTCAATTCAGAATATCATATCAAATAATATTTCAATTAACATTCCTACCTGGTTTAGTGAAGGTATGGCAGAATATCAAGCGTTGGGTTGGGACGTAGATACGGATATGTTTATTCGAGATGCCGCAATAAACGAATATCTGCCTGACATACAGAGTTTGGGGGGTTATTTTGCTTATAGAGGCGGTCAATCTGTCTTTTACTATATTGACAGAAAATATGGCAAAGAAAAAATTGGCGAGTTGATTGGTAAAATCAGAAACACCGGAAATGTTGAAACAGGAGTTAAAGAAGCAATCGGACTTGATATCGAGGAACTGAACGAACGCTGGAAAAAAGAAATAAAGAGAATTTATTGGCCTGATATAGCAAAGAGGAAAGATCCTGATGAATTTGCAAAAAGGCTAACTAACCATAAAAAGGACGGCGGTTCTTATAATACTAGTCCTGCAATCTCTCCGCAAGGTGATAAGGTAGCTTTTCTTTCCAATAGAGACTTTTATTTTGATCTCTACATAATGAGCGCAATAGATGGTAAGATTATTAAAAAATTGATTAAGGGAAATCGTACAGCAGATTTTGAAGAACTGAATATTCTTACTCCAAGCTTAACCTGGTCTCCCGATGGAAAGAAAATAGCACTTGGTGCTAAAAGTGGAGGTTACGATGTTGTTTATATAATAGACGTCGAATCAGAAGATCGGGAAACAATCCCGCTTTGGCTTGAAGGGGTTAAAAGTGTTACATGGTCTCCTGATGGAAAAAGCTTGGCATTTATTGGTCACACTGCCACTCAATCTGATGTATATCTTTATAATTTAGAAAATCAGCAGCTTGATAACTTGACAGATGATCTATTTAGCGATAGTGATCCTGCATGGTCTTTTGACGGTAGTAAAATATTTTTCTCCTCGGACCGGATTGATAAGCTTTCTAAAGAAATTCTACCTGACAGTTTTAAGATCTACAAGCACAATTACAATCAGCAGGATATTTATTCCTTTGAGTTGAATACCAAAAAAATTGAGAGAATTACCTCGCTGCCTTTCAGCGACGAAGTATCACCAATTGCAAGTCCTGATGGGAACCATCTACTGTTTATTTCGGATATTAACGGGATAAACAACATATACAGGAAAAGCTTAACAGAAAATAACTCTATCGATAAAACAGAAGAAAATTCAAATGATCTTATACCAGTCACAAATTCGCTAAATGGTTTGTACCAATTATCCACTTCAAAAGATGGTAAGAAGCTGTCATTTACGTCATTGTACCAGTCTGCTTTCAATATCTTTTTAATGAATAATCCTTTTGAATCAATACTTGAAGAGAAAAAGCTTGAGCCGACACTCTACATTTCAAGCTTATTAAAAAAGGAAAATGGAGAAGAGTTCATCGAACGCGATAGTTCGGCAGCATTAAAAAATTCATTCAACGATTCTCTAGACATTTATGTGGGGAATATTGTCGACACTTCAAAAGTATACGGTGATTCGGTTGAAATTGATTTTAGCAATTATGTTTTTGGTACCGATTTCAATCTTCCCAAAGATACAAGCAACAATGACGATTCAAAGTTTAATCTTGCAAACAATTTAGATAAGCAAGGCAACTATAAGGTAAATAAGTATAAGATTACTTTTTCTCCCGACATCGTTTATGCAAATGCCGGTTATAGTTCACTGTATGGTTTGCAGGGAACAACCGTAATTTCCTTTAGCGATGTTTTGGGAAATCATCGTTTGATAGGTGTAACAAGTCTTCAAATTGATTTGAAGAATAGCGATTACGGATTAGCTTACTATTATCTTCCTGAAAGAATTGACTATGGAATTGAAGCATTTCATACAGCAAGGTTTGTCTTTTTAAGCAGAGGAATTACTTCCGACCTGGTGAGATTCAGAAATTTTGGAGCAGTGGGCTCACTCAGCTATCCATTAAATCGCTTTAAAAGAATTGAGGCAGGATTAAGCTGGCTTAATATTTCGCAAGAAAACTTAGATAACCCGAATGAAGAAACCGATAAGGTTTCCTATATAATTCCGTCATTAGGATTTGTGCATGATAATGTTTTGTGGGGATATACTTCGCCAATTGATGGTTCACGATATCGTTTTGACATTTATGGCAATCCCGGTTTATCAGATAGAAGGCTAAGCTTCTATTCTATACTTGGTGATTACCGAAGATACTTAAGATTTTGGACCGATTATTCATTTGTGTTTCGGTATTCCGGAGGTTATTCAGCAGGAAACAATCCACAAAGATTTTTTATCGGCGGAATAGAAAACTGGATAAACCGATCATTTGCAACTACAGATATTCCTTTGGAATCTGCTTCTGATTTTGCATTCCTAACAGCGGCTTTACCGCTTAGAGGATTTGATTATGCAGAAAGGATTGGCACAAGATATTCGTTGGTTAATATGGAATTCAGATTTCCACTGATAAGATATTTGGTTACCGGTGCTCTCCCAATTCTATTTAGAAATATTTTGGGTGTTGCTTTTGTAGATGTCGGAACAGCATGGACAAAAGATAAAGACCTGAAGCTTTTTGAAAGAAACAATAACGGAAATGTTGTTACTAAGGATTTATTGATGGGAACCGGTATTGGAGCAAGAGTATTCTTTCTCTATTTCCTAGTTCGGTTTGATGTTGCATGGGCTTACAATGTTGATGGGTTTACAAAGCCAAAGTTCTATTTGTCGTTAGGTGCCGATTTTTAGCAGCTATAAAGATATGCCAGATTTTGCCTCGCTTTCGGCACGTAATCTGGCATCTCTACACGTGTGATAGTTTCATTTACCATCTGCTCATTTCTCTTTTGAATCCGAGGGTTTGGGTTTTGAAGTTTTGCTTTCGGGTTTCGAAGATTTGCTTTCAGTTTTTGCATTTTTATAATCTGTATGGTAAAAACCACTGCCTTTAAAAATTGGACCTGATCCTGCACCGAGTAATCTTTTTACTTTGCCTTTACATTTAGGGCATTCTTTAATCGGCTCATCATTCATCTTCTGAAACATTTCGAAATCGTAACCGCAAGCTAAACACTTATACTCATAAGTTGGCATGATTTATTCCTAAAAAATTTAGTGCTTAACTTAATGAAAAAAAGCAAATAATTCTATAAATTGATTTGGTTAAATTTTTGTTATTCAAAAAAATCATCCAAAGAAATTCTTAGTGAATTATTTAGTTAGAATAAAAAAAGTATTTTTGATACTCATTCCATTTTTATGCGTTGGTTGTCTTAACTACATTCAGGATGTAAATCTATATGCCGATGGATCCGGGTTTATGAAAATAAGTTACTGGATGCAATCACTTGGGAATGAAAATTCTGTAATTGCCGAAAAAATCGGGCTGTTTAATTCGGATTCTTTGAGAAGCGCATTTCAATCTCAGTACAATACTATTGAAGATATTGAAGTTTATACTGATTCAACCGACAGTACTATGCATGCAATAATTGAGTTGTCTTTTCCGAGCATTGATTCATTAAATAACCATAAATCCTTTCGCGATTATAATTTTTCGTTAAAAGATGGTGCCGCTGGTCAAAAAATTTTTTCACAATTCATTCCGCCTGTTGCCACAGGATTCGGAGTCAATCGAAGCGATTTTAGCATTCAATATAAATACACATTTGGGGGAGAAATAATAACTCATAATGCTCAGGATAATGAAGGGCGAACCTTAATTTGGAATTATACTCTTGATGATATTGGAAGCGGTAAGACAATTTTGGTAACATTCAAACCATTCAAGCTAAAACAAACTCCTTATTGGATTTACATTCTTTCCGGCTTAGTTCTGCTTGTGGTAGTAATATTTCTTTTCAGAAGGAAAAAAGATTAGGTTTTAACTATTATTAATGACATAGCTGTTAGTTTATTTTATTGACATACCAGGTCGTTTTGTATATATTTGTGCCTCTTTTCTTAAATAATAAAAGCAAATAACAAATAATGGCAACTGAAAACTTGAAAATTTTTTCAGGTAGTTCGAATCTTCCGCTGGCTGAAAAAATAGCGCGTAAGTCAAATATGCCATTAGGTTTAGTTGAGTTAAAGCGATTCAGTGATGGAGAAATTTGGGTTAAGTATCTTGAAAATATACGCGGTTCGGATATTTTCATAGTTCAATCAACCAATCCTCCGGCAGAAAACCTGATCGAGTTGTTGATCATGGTTGATGCAGCAAAAAGAGCTTCTGCCAATAGAATTACAGCAGTTATACCTTACTTTGGGTATTCACGACAGGACAGAAAAGATCAGCCCAGGGTTTCAATAACCGCTAAACTTTTAGCTAATTTAATCACTGGTGCTGGAGCGGATCGTGTGATCACAATGGATTTGCATGCTGCTCAAATTCAGGGTTTCTTTGATATTCCCTTTGACCACTTGTATGGCTCATCCATTTTCAGCGGTCTCTTTAATGATATCAAAGATAATTTAGTTGTAGTTTCACCCGATGTTGGTGGAATAAAGATAGCAAGATCATATGCTAAACGACTGAATGCAAGTTTAGTTGTTATTGATAAAAGAAGACCCAAACAAAATCTTGCAGAAGTTGTTCACATCATTGGAAGTGTAAAAGACAAAGATGTTCTAATTGTGGATGACTTAATTGACACCGCAGGTACTTTTGTTGGTGCAATTGATGCCCTGAAAAAAGAAGGTGCACAAAACATTTATGGAGCCGTTACGCATCCATTGTTTTCAGGTCCGGCAATAGAAAGAATTCGTAATTCACAAATAACAAATTTGTTGGTTTCAGATACAATAAATTTTAAGCATAGTGGTAATCTGGAAAAAATTTCAGTGGTTTCAGCTGCAGAAATTTTTGCGGAAGCAATAATAAGAACTCATGATAATGAGTCGATTAGTTCGCTGTTTGATGTAGATAAAGGATAATTTTACAAATTGGAGCAATAATGGAAAAGCAAGCACTTAAAGCAAATATCAGAACCGAAATAAGTAAATCTTCTAGAAGCAATTTACGCAGAAGCGGAAAAGTTCCCGGAGTTTTTTATTCAAGGGTGAATAAACCAATTCCAATTGAAGTTTCAGAAAAAGCAATCAAACCATTCGTATTTACAGCTAAAACTCATCTCATTTCGCTTGAAGTTGAAAATGATAAAAACTATGACTGTGTAGTTAAAGATGTTCAGTTTGACCCTGTAACTGAATCGATCGTTCATTTCGATTTACTAGGTTTGATTGAAGGTGAGAAATTCCAATTAGAGGTACCGATTCAATATCATGGAACTGCAATTGGTATTAAAGAAGGTGGAATAGTTCAGCAGGTCTTACATAAATTGGAAATAGAATGCTATCCAAAAGATATTCCTCAATTCCTTTCAATTGATATAACAAACCTAAAATTAGGTGAATCAATTCACCCGACTGATCTTACTTTTAAAAATATTTCAATCTTAACTACGCCCGAAACAGTTGTTGTTGCAGTTGTACATCCGAAGGTTGAGAAAGAGCCTGTAGCTGCTGAAGTTACAGCAGAAGCGCTTGCAGAACCCGAGGTAATTGGTAAGGGCAAAGCAACTGAAGAAGAGGAAGAAAAAGAATAATTTTAAGTGCGGTTGATTTTAGGCATTGGTAATCCGAATGATCGGTATCGATACAATAGACACAATGTTGGATTCATGTGCCTTGATTATTTGGCGAATAAATACTCCATTTCTTTTTTACCCTCCAGAAATGATTATTATCTCGCTGAACATAAAGTTGGGGAGAATTATTTCAGCTTAATCAAACCATCCAACTATGTTAATAATAGTGGATTTTCTGCAATGCAAGCTCTTTCAAAGTATAGAGCTTCTATTGACGATCTGCTTGTAATACATGATGATGTCTATTTGACAACGGGAACTTTCCGTGTGAAATTAACCGGTGGAGATGGTGGACACAAAGGTGTAAGCTCGATTATTTATCACCTATCCTCTGATGATGTTGCACGAATCCGAATTGGAGTAGGTGGCAAAGAATTCTCGCAAGACAATATAGCAGAATATGTACTTTCTGATTTCTGCAAAGAAGATGAGAGGTTATTGATTGAAGTATTTGAAAATTGCTCAGCATTAGTTGAGGCATTCATCTGCGGTGGTATAAAACAATTATTGGATGTTAATAGTAAATTAGCTAAGCCGAATAATAATTCAGATATCAATTCATAAATGCAACATTGGAGAGAAATATGGACTTAGGTTTTCAAATAATCCCTTTCTTCGGGATACTTGCACTTCTTTACACATTCTGGAAAACCTCATGGATAAATAAACAGGATGCCGGCACAGAAAAAATGCAAAAGATTGCTCAGCATATTTCCGAAGGTGCAATGGCATTTTTAAAAGCAGAATATAAAGTGCTTGCCATGTTTGTCCTCTTTGTTGCTTTACTGCTTGCTTACAGTGGTTTAAATGCAGAAAATTCATCACCATTGGTTGGTGTTTCATTTATTATTGGCGCCTTCTGTTCTTCTCTCGCCGGTTTTATAGGAATGAGAGTAGCAACTAAAGCCAATGTCCGCACAACAAATGCTGCACGAACAGGTCTTGACAAGGCTCTAAAAATTGCTTTTACTGGTGGATCGGTTATGGGTATGGGTGTTGTCGGATTAGGTGTTTTAGGACTTGGTACTTTATTCCTTATTTATGGCTCCATGTTTGGGTTAGATTCCCAATCTGGAATAGATAAAGTTATTGTAGTTATTACAGGTTTTTCTTTTGGTGCTTCCTCTATTGCTCTATTCGCAAGGGTAGGCGGCGGAATTTATACCAAAGCCGCCGATGTTGGTGCAGATTTGGTAGGAAAAGTTGAAGCCGGCATCCCGGAAGATCACCCGCTTAACCCTGCCACTATTGCGGATAATGTTGGTGATAATGTTGGTGATGTTGCAGGTATGGGTGCCGATCTTTTCGAATCTTATGTTGGTTCAATTGTAGGAACAATGGTCCTTGGGGCATCGTTTTTTATGATTCCTGATTTTCAAGAAACCACAGCAGGGCTTGGCGCTGTACTTCTTCCTTTGATGATTGCCGGTGTTGGTATTGTTATGTCAATTATCGGTACTTTCTTCGTTCGAGTAAAAGAAGGAGGCGATCCGCAAAAAGCGTTAAACTTTGGGAATGTTGTGGCAGGCATCCTCATGATTATCGCCTCATGGTTTTTAATAAAATGGCTGCTTCCTGAATCATGGATTTTTAAGGATCCGCTTTATGCATTTAGCGGAGAAGGAAATTATTATAGCTCCACTAATATTTTCTTTGCCACTGTTATTGGAATTATATCGGGTTCTTTAATTGGAATGATTACAGAATATTATACCGGAAGCGGTAAAGCTCCTGTACTAAGCATTGTCCGTCAATCCGTAACAGGAGCGGCAACAAATATTATTTCAGGCTTAAGTGTTGGGATGTTATCAACAGCATTGCCGGTCCTTGTTCTAGCTACCGCAATTATTTTATCTTTTCATTTTGGTGGTTTATACGGGATTGCAATTTCAGCAGTTGGAATGCTGTCAATTTTAGGAATACAATTAGCGGTAGATGCTTACGGACCCATTTCAGATAATGCCGGCGGCATTGCTGAAATGTCCGAATTGCCGAAAGAAGTTCGATCGAGAACAGATAAATTAGACGCAGTTGGAAATACAACTGCAGCAATCGGAAAAGGATTTGCAATTGGTTCGGCAGCACTAACTGCATTAGCACTATTTGGGGCATTCATGGTTTCGGCAAATTTGAAATCAATAGATATTTCAAAAGCCGTGGTAATGTCGGGTTTGTTAATTGGTTCGATGATTCCATTTTTATTTTCAGCATTAGCTATGCGAGCTGTTGGACGGGCAGCAATGTCTATGATTGAAGAAGTCAGAAGACAATTTAATTCTATTCCTGAGCTTAAATCTGCGCTGAATATTATGCGAAAAAATCTGGGTAAAGAATTAAAGGAATGGAGTGCGGAAGATCAACAGACTTTTCACGCAGCAGATGGTAAAGCCGAGTATGGAAAATGTGTTGAAATTTCTACTAAATCTGCAATAAAACAAATGGTTATCCCTGGACTTATGGCAGTAGTTCTTCCTGTTGTAACCGGATTTTTGGGAGGTAAAGAGATGCTTGGCGGATTGATTGCCGGAGTAACCGTTACCGGTGTTCTTATGGCTATTTTCCAGGCAAATGCCGGGGGAGCATGGGATAACGCGAAAAAAATGTTTGAAGAAGGAATCGAAGTTAATGGTCAAAAGTACTTCAAGGGATCGGATGCCCACAAAGCTGCTGTAGTAGGTGATACAGTTGGTGATCCGTTTAAGGATACTTCAGGCCCATCTTTGAATATTCTTTTAAAATTAATAGCGGTCGTTTCGCTTGTAATTGCACCTTTAATTAAATAAATTAGAACGCTTTTAATTAAATATGTTTAACCCTGCTCTCTTATGAGTGCTATATTATCCGAAGGGAAATGAATGAGACAACAGACTTACGAGAGTGCTGTTTTAATTAATGCATCTCTCGACGATCCTCAGATTGAGGGCGTAGTATCAAAGATTAAAGAAACTATTACTGCTAACGGTGGTGAGATTAGGGAGATTGAAAATTGGGGAAGGAGACGATTAGCTTACATGGTTAATAAAAGTAAAATTGGATATTATGCCATCTTCAGATTTGATGCTCCTACCACAATAATTTCAAAGTTAGAAAGATTCTGTAATCTTGATGATCATATTCTTAGGTTCATAAATATTAAACTTGATGCTATTGCATTGGAACAAATCGAAAAAAATAAAGTAGCACCGGTTCAAGTAATTGAAGCAATAATTGAGGCTATTGAACCACCCCTTAAAATTGCCGAACCAGAAGATGAATAATTAATTGTTAACACAAAAATTTGCGATTAAGTATGGAGGAACAAAACATGGCTGACTTGAGAATGCCCGAAATAAACTACGTTATAGTTGCGGGAAACCTTACTAAAGATCCGATCTTCAGACAAACAACCAACAACACGCCTGTTGCTAATTTTTCAATAGCTTCCAACAGAAAATACAGAGACAGCTCAAACCAATGGCAGGAAGATGTTTGTTACGTTGGAATTGTCGCTTGGAATAGACTGGCAGAAAGCTGTCGTGAGAGACTGAGAAAAGGTTCAGCTGTATTAGTTGATGGTGAATTACAGAGCAGAAGCTGGAAATCTGATGACGGACATAACAGAAGTATCGTTGAAATTAAAGCACGAAGAATTCAATTCTTAAATAGAAGATTGAAAGCTGATGGCGAAAATGGTCATGTTGTTGAAGCAGAAGAACCCGAAGTTTTTACAGAAGAGGATCACTCAAGTTTTAACAATGACACGTTCGATAAATTTTTATCTAACGAAGAATCAAATCTCATTAAATAACTTATGGTAAGTGAATGAAAAAAGAAATTAGAACAAAAAAAGTTTGCAGGTTCACACAAAATAATATTAAGTACATCGACTTTAAGGATGTAAAACTTTTACAAAAATTCATCTCGGAACAAGGTAAGATTACTCCTAAAAGAATAACCGGAACTTCATCAAAGTATCAAAGACAATTAAGCTTAGCAATAAAACGTGCAAGGCATATGGCACTTTTACCATATGTTTCTGAAAGCGCGAGATAATTATCCAGAGGACTAAATGAAAGTAATATTGAGAAAAGATTATGAATCGCTTGGCAAGATTGGCGAGGTTGTGGAAGTAAAACCGGGTTTTGCCCGAAATTTTTTACTTCCTAGAAAAATTGCTTATGCTGCTTTAGCAGGTAATCTTAAAGCCCTTGAAGAGGAAAAGAAAGTTCATGTAAAAAAAGAACATCAGGAATTAGTCAAATCAGAAAAACTTGCAGGCGAATTAGAAAAAGTCTCTGTTACTATCCCGGTTCAAGTTGGTGAAGAAGATAAAATTTTTGGCACTGTAACTAACCAGATGATTGCAGATGCATTAACAGAAAAAGGTTACGAGATAGATAAAAGAAAAATTGAAATCGAAGAACCAATAAAATCCTTAGGTATTTATGGAGTTAATATAAAGCTGCACTCCAAAGTAAATGCTAAAATTAAAGTTTGGGTTGTTAGAGAATAGTTGTAAGAATTTTAGGCATAAAAAAAGGAAAGCTACTCGCTTTCCTTTGTTGTTTTAAAGTTGAGGTATTCTATCTTGCTCTAACCTGTTTAGTATTTACCAGCTTAGCGATTTCGGAAGTACCACTTTTTGCAATATTTTTTATAGCTTCAGCTGAAAGTTGAAGTGTGACAAAACGGTTTAACTCTTGAACCCAGACACGTTTCTTTTGCAAGTTTGGTAAAAATCTTCTCTTAGTCCGATTATGTGCATGCGATACGTTATTACCGTAGGCAGGTTTTTTCCCTGTTAATTGACATACTCTTGCCATTACTTCTCCAATAAATTTATATTTAAAATGAGGTGTAAATATACCAATTTATTCCAACAAAAGAACAAATAATTTAAGTTCCATCACTTGAAATTTCTGAAAACAAAAGCAATTTTAATTGAAATTAAAGCCTTTTTTTTGTATTTAGTTTCGAGGGAATTTTTCACCGGGAATTTTAAGACAGAGTTCAACTAAATATTATAAAGGAATCTTAAATATGGAATATTATGAACTTCATCCTGATACTCCACAACTAAGGTACGTCAATAAAGCTGTAAGAGTATTAAAAGAAGGCGGAATAATAATTTATCCGACAGATACGGTTTATGGAATTGGCTGCGATATTTTCAATAAGGAAGCGTTAGAAAGAATTTTTACAATTAAGAATGATGGAATTACTAAACTGTTCAGCTTTGTATGCTCTGATTTGAAGGACATAGCCAAATATGCTAAGGTTTCTGATTATGCATATCGAACTATGAAACATCTATTGCCAGGGCCATACACTTTTATTTTGCCCGCTGCTAAACAAGTACCTAAAAAACTTTGGACAAAAAGAAAAACTGTGGGGATTCGAGTTCCTAACCATCCAATAGCATTAAAACTTGTAGCAGAATTAGGAAATCCAATAATCAGCACAAGCACAACAACTCGAAAGGGAACTCTTATAATTGATCCGGTTGAAATTAAAAGCATTTTTGAAAACCAGGTTGATCTAATGCTTTCTCAAGGAGGATTAAGCGGAAAACTCTCAAGCATAGTTGATCTTAGCGGCGAATCTCCTGAAATCATTAGAGAAGGGGCGGGAGACGTTAGCCGTTTTTACAAATGAATTTTATTCAAACTTTATTTCTGAAAATATGTGCGGGTGAAGCTTGAATAATAGGTGTTAAAATTATTTCGTTAATGTTGACATTTTCAGGACGTGTAGCACTGAAGATTACTGCTTCAGCTACATCTTTGGGTGATAATGGAGTAACACCCTCATAAACTTTATTTGCGCTATTCTCATCACCCGAAAATCTTACTTTAGCAAACTCGGTTAAAACCATTCCCGGATCAACAGAAGTAACTTTTATATTTTTATCCAGAACATCAATACGTATTGACTGTGTTAAAGCATTGACGGCAAATTTGGTCGCACAATAAACATTCCCCATCATGTACACTTCATGGCCTGCAATTGAACCAATATTTATTATATGCCCTCGTTTTCTTTCAACCATTTTGGGAAGAATAGCTCGTGTTACATACAATAAACCTTTCACATTTGTATCTATCATTTCTTCCCAATGAGTAATATCAGCTTCGTACACTTTACTAAAACCGCGAGCAAGTCCTGCATTATTAAGAAGAATATCGATTTGTTTCCATTGAGCCGGAAAAGAACCAATTACTTTTTTAACATCACGTAATTTTCTCACATCTAGCTGCGCAATAAATATATTGATGCCATATTTTTTTATTAATGATTTTTTAATTTCAGCTAATCTATCAATTCGGCGGGCACACAAAATTAAATTCGCTCCTTTGCTTGCAAATGCTTCTGCACATGCATTCCCAATCCCTGATGAAGCACCGGTTATCATAACTATTTTATTCTTAAGACTTGCCATTCATAATCCTTGAATTGTGTGAATAAATTTTACAAGTCCAAACTCTTATCTTTCAATCCAGCTAGTTCTTTTTGTCTTGAAGTTAGGAGCAATAACCTCAAATGGATAAGGTTTTGAAACAACCTTGCCCCAGGGATCACTAACTGATTTACGTCCGTACCATTTTGCGAACGATACGTTGGAATCATCGCTGATAATAATGATTTCTTTATCGCTTGACTTGATACTTACAATCAAATTAAAACCCGCTTGATTATTAGAATTGAAATTTTCCGCCATCACATTAATTGAGTTTCTTCCTCCAACTAAGAAAGATGTAATATCGATAAACTTTATTCTTTTATACTCGGCTAATAAAGAGAGGCTGCGTCTTGCATAAACTTTATCCACAAATTTTCCATTTATGAAAAGCTGTACATAGGAATCGCCCAATAATTGTAAATATGCTTCCTTTGGTTTGCTGTTTAATTCAAATGAGGTTGTAAATTCGGCTTTTGATGGATAAGCAGGTTCATTATCCTTTAAGTAAATCCATTTACTTTCAAGCAATGGGTCAAAATTAATTAAATTTTGAGAAAGTAGATTTTCTTTGATTTCTTGAAAGTATGAAATTAACCGATCGAATTTATCTTCAATCATATTCAAATTTGCTTCTTTATAATATCTCAACCATAGTCTGCGGTATTCTTGTTTAAGTAAAATTAGTTGTTTAAGATTATCATCAATCATGGTGGATAGATCGTTCAAATTAGGTACAGATTTGCCGCTCGAAACATCCCTAAGATGAAATTGTGTCTCTAATTTCAGCTTGTACCAATTATTCAGTTCTAAAATGTACTGCAATAATTCAAATTGGTCAGAATTTTTTCGCACCGTCGATTTCAAATTTTCCAAATCCTCTTTAATTTTGGGAAGAGTAAAATCATTCCAAGAAATTCTTCCTGCTTTAGATAATTTAGGTTCCCACCAAACAGGCTCCTTAAATTTAAGCAGAGGATGGCGCCAGACTTCGTGCCAAATGATTTGATTGAGGGGATTACTTAATGTTTCATAAATTTGAGATAATCTATTATCATCGGTTCCAAAGAAATCATAAAAATAATCATTAGTGAATTTGCTTAAATCGCCTTGGCTATAATTCCATGAACATTGAGCAGACCAAGCGTAGTTGTAAAGAATAAATTCCTTGAAAGTCTCTGCTCCATAATCGCCCCAGTTTGAGTTTATCATTCCCAGTGATTCATTTTCCAGCCCGGATTTAATAATGTATTTAATGTTTGGAAGTGAAATTATGTTTACTGGAAAAGTTGATACAAAATTCCATGCTGCTGGTGAAACTAAGTAGTTAAACCCTGCATCTCGAATTATTTTTGTAGAAGGATAATCATTTTCCGCTCCATAATGCCAATCAACAATTATAATGTCTTTAGGAATTAATGTAAGAATTTCGGGATGATCCAGAAGGATATCGCCATACATCATCACTTTTTTATTGTACTTCTTACAGATATTGTAAACCTTTTTGTAATGGTTCGCATGAACAACCGCAATGTTAGTTTCATCCATAAGTTTTTTACTTTTGCCCAAACCAACATCCCAGCTTTCATCGGCGCCCATGTGGAAATACTCGGAGGGGAAGAGTGCGAAAACTTCTTTTAGTAAATTTTCAAGAAAAACATACGTTGAGTCATTTGAAACATTAAGAGAAGCCGCTCCGGGAAATTCAGCATACTTTAAAAATTCTTCCTGAGAAAGAATATTTTCATAATGACCGAGAGTCTGAAAGATTGGAATCACCTCAACAAAATTTTTCTTTGCAAAATCTATAATCTCCTTTACTTCACTTTTTGTTAAAGCTCCACGGTCTTTGCCAATTGTAGGATATTTTTCAAACACGAGCATATCTTCCATGTAAGGCATGTAAGTGTTCATCTTATATCTGGCGATGTGAGTAATTATTTTCTTGAAGTTTTCGAGATTAGAAACCTGTCCTCTGCTAATGTCGTCCGAAATTCCCCGTATTTTCATATCAGGCCAATCAATTATTTCAATGGCAGGAAGCTTTCCTTCTGCTTTTTCTAGCATTTGAACTAAGCTCATTGCGGCGTAGTAAATTCCTTTGGGGGTATTAGCTTTGAGTTCAATTTTATTGTTTGATATTCTTAGCAAGTAACCTTCATCGCACAAATTATTAATGATATGATCTTGTTCTTCGAGTCCGATATAACTTATTTGAATGTCGCCATCGCCTGCAATACGTGAGTTAATATCGTGAAAATCTTTGAATGTTTTTTGAATCAATTCAATGCTATAGGTATTATCTTCTTTTGAGGCTAGAACTGAAATAATCAAATTATCTTTTAGTAGAAATTCACCGTCTAATGATTTTACTAATTTGGGAGTGGGTACAATTGGGATTTTCATTGTTTGATCGCTTAGAATATTGGTGAGTATTAAGGAAAGAAAGATTATAAATAGATTCTTCATGGCACATCCAGTTTAAGAGAAATAGAATTTATTTTGATGATTAAATTAAAAATAATTTTCTAAAAACTTAAAACAATTTTAAAGAATCGTACCTGTCCAAAAAATGTTGGATTATTTTTATTTCAAAGTTGTATCACACTCTGCATTCAAAAGAAACAAGGCGATAAGGTCTTATTTCATTCGGTTTTTTGTTTTACTAAGGTTAAAAAAATGTTTATCCAACTGCTGATTAAATTTCTAAAATTCATAACCTTAGTAACATGCATGATAAGATAAGCTTCTTCAACCTTATCACCATATTTTTATATTTGAGAATAATCTTTCATTAAAAGTTCTTTCCAACACTATGATGATTATTCCTTTGAGAGAAGGAGAGAAGACTTAAATATGAGAGGGATTGAATTCGGAAATAATTAGAATCCTTCCAGTACAGAGAATTAGATAAACTTTTTTCCTGTTTCATAATTATTTCGAACAGCAGAGTAATTTATTTGCTATTTGAAGACACCTGGAATCTTTGTCAAACACTTCGGACACCGCCCATTTTTAATGTGATTAACAAGTACATCGTGCCAATCTCTTCTGATCAAAGGTGTGCTGCAGTTATGACAAAAAGTAGTGTGCCCCTCTGCATGAAATATATTTCCTACATAACAATATTTTATACCGGCAGTCAGAGCAATCTTTCTTGCTTTTAATAATGTTAACTCGGGAGTTCGGGATTTGTTCAGCATTTTGAAATCAGGATGAAACGCAGTAAAGTGCAATGGAACTTCATCGCCAAGATTCTTTAGTATCCAGTCACATTCTTGTTTTATCTCTGCATCGGAATCATTCGCTCCGGGAATTAATAAGGTCGTTATTTCAAACCAAATATCGGTTTCTTTTTTCAACCAGACCAAAGTATTGAGAACATGATCCAGATGTGAGAATGTAATCGTGTGGTAGAATTCTTCGGTGAATGCTTTTAGGTCGACATTCGCAGCATCAATAAATTTATAAACATCCTTTCGAGCATTCTTATCAATATAACCGGCCGTTACCATAACGGATTTAATTCCTTCCTCTCTGGCAATACGTGAAATGTCAATAACATATTCTCCAAAAATAGTTGGATCATTGTATGTGAAGGCAATTGATGGTGTGTGGTTCTTTTTTGCAAGAGCGACTACCTCTTCCGGCGAAACCGAAAGTGCATTTTCATCATCAAGTTTTGCTTTACTCATTGACCAGTTTTGGCAAAACTTACAACCCAAGTTGCAGCCGGCAGTTCCAAAACTTAGAATTGATGATCCTGGTAAAAAATGGTTAAGCGGTTTTTTTTCGATAGGGTCAATTGCGAAACCGGTTGGTCTTCCGTAACCCACAGAATAAAGTTTGCCATAATGATTTTGTCTTATGTAACAAAATCCTGCTTGTCCCTCACCGATTGTACAATAGCGGGGACAAAGTGTGCAAAGTATTTTTCCATTTTTAGCTAGTTTCCACCAATCGGCAATTTTTAATCCGGAAGTTTTCATTGAATTATTTTTAAATGAGAAAAAAACACGATTAATAACAAACCCAATTGCTTCAAGTTGTAAAAATTGTTTTCGGAGAAATTAGGTTTGCAGCTCTGATTATACGATTTCAAACCTCATCCAGTTTGCGCGACTTTTTTCCGAATACGGTGCGCCCGCGGTAAATATCACAAGATCACCGCTATTTAGGTGACCTGAATCTTTAATTCTCTTCTTTGCTTCTTCAATAGCCATGCGTTCTTTATCAATCTCTTCAAAAAATACTGATGTTACTCCCCAATAAAGGCAAAGGTTGTTCATTGTTTCGAATTTATTGGTGAAAGAAATTATCTTTGCTTTAGGTCTAAACTTAGAAAGATTGCGTGCAGTTCTTCCTTCAATTGTAAATGCTACAATAGCATTTGCTTTTATCTGATCGCTTATGTTTTTCATGGCTCGTCCAACCGAATCAAAAAGATTATCTTCTATATTTTTAGGAATCTCAAAAACATATTCATGATAATTGCTGATTTTTTCTTCGGCATTTCTAATAATATCATTCATCATTTTTACAGTTTCAACGGGAAATTTACCAACGGAAGTTTCTCCGCTTAACATTACCACATCGGTTCCATCCCAAACAGCATTAGCAACGTCCGATGCTTCTGCTCGTGTGGGAACAGGATTATGAATCATCGATTCCAACATCTGCGTGGCCGTTATTACTACTTTGCCAATACAATTACATTTTTTTATTATTTCTTTTTGAAGGACTGGAACATCCTGCGGAGGAAGCTCAACCCCTAAATCACCTCTTGCAATCATAATTCCATCGGATACTTCAAGAATTTCATCAAAATTATTTATTGCTTCTTTCTTTTCGATTTTTGCGATGATGGGACGAACAGCCCCTTGGCTTTTCAACCATTCTCTAAGTTTTACAACATCATTTGCGCTCCTAACAAAAGACAATGCTATGAAATCTATCCTATGCTTTAGTGCAAATAAAATATCTCTGCGATCTTTTTCTGTGAACGACTCGGTTGATAATTTCATTCCCGGCAGGTTCATTCCTTTTTTGGGTTTGAGAATTCCACCTGCCTGAACCGAACAAACAACCGAATTATTTTTCTTTTTAATTACTTTCAGTTTTATTAATCCATCGTCTAGTAAAATTAAATTTCCTAACTCTGCATCTTGAGGTAAAGACTTATAAGAAGTGGAAATAATATTTTCATTCCCAACAATATCTTCAATAGTAATTTCTATAATATCATTCTCTAAAAGTTCGATTTCAGGTTTGTTCAATTCACCGATTCTAATTTTAGGTCCCTGTAGATCGATCACAACAGCGAGCGGAGTTTCTTCCTCAGTACATGCTTTGTGAATTTCATTAAAAATGCTTTCAAAAAAATTATAATTACCGTGGGAAAAATTTAATCTTACGCCATCCAAACCGGCTAACATTAATTTTTTTATGCAATCTGCGGTCTGTGTGCTCGGACCCAAAGTGCAAAGTATTTTTGTTTTTGCAAATACCTCCACAAGCTTATTGTTCATATTAATTTTTCTTTTTCTTGGTTTTTAGTGAAGTTTCATTTCCTGGTTTTGCAGCTTTAGATTTTGCGTAAAGATCTTTTATTTTTTTCTCGACTAGTTCAAACACCGAACCGGGTTCATAACCTTTCGTAGTTTTTTTACCTGCTTTTGTACCTGTCAAAAGTTCAATCCCATCTTCTACCCGGCTAACAGCATAAATGTGAAACTGACCTTTAGCAACAGCATCAACAACATCCTCACGCAGCATTAATTCTTGAACATTTTGCACCGGTATGATTACTCCTTGGTTTCCAGTTAATCCTCTTGCTTTACATACATCATAAAATCCTTCAATCTTTTCATTCACACCGCCGATTGGTTGAACATCTCCTTTTTGATTAAGCGAACCTGTAACGGCAATTGACTGTTTAATTGGTAAACCTGAAAGAGTTGAGAGCAGAGCAAAAATTTCTGCACATGAAGCACTGTCGCCATCAACGGTTCCGTAAGATTGCTCGAACACAAGATTTGCATTAAAGGATAAAGGAAGATCCTGTCCAAAGGTTTCTTTAAAGTAACCTGAAATAATGAGCACACCTTTATTGTAATGACGACCGCTCATTCCGGCTTCGCGTTCAACATTAATAATGCTTCCGCTTCCAAGTGAAACTGTTGCCGTGATCCTTGTAGGCCTTGCGAAGGAATAAAAATCAGCGCCGTAAATAGCTAATCCATTTATTTGCCCTACTCTCTCACCATCCGTATCTAACAATACCATTTTCTCTTCAATCATTTCGGTGATTTTAGTTTCGAGCATTCCATGTCTTTCCAAAGCTAATGCATAAGCTTTTTGAACATGTGCAGCACTTACAGTATCAAAGCCGTCATCAAGCGCCCAAAAATTAGCCTCGCGGGCTAAGTCGGCAATCTTTGAAAATCTTGTAGTCAATTTGCTTTTATGCCCGGCAAATCTTGCGCTGATTTCAACCAATTGACTGAGCGCACTCTTGTCAAACTCGCAGAGATTTTCTTCCTTGATTAATTTTTTAATAACTCTTGCGTATTCAATTAAAACTTTATCGGAAGTTTTTATCTCATAATCAAAATCAGCTATTACTTTAAATATTTTCTTAAAGTCGTATTCGTGCAGTGCAAGAAATGAATAAATGTTTTGACTTCCAACGAGAATCACTTTTGTATCAATCTCAATCGGATCCGGTTTTAAGCTAGTTGGTACAAGCTGAAAGAAATTCGGATTATCTTGTATTTCTAACTTACGATATGTCAGAACTCGTTTTAGGTTGCGCCATACTCCAGGTTCTTCAAAAAGATGGGTCACATTTAATACTAAATAACCGCCGCATGCTCTTAAAAGAGAACCGGCTTTAATTTTAGTGAAGTCAGTGTAGTACCCGCCCCTGCCATCGGTTGTTTTTTCAATATTACCAAAAAGATTAATATAAGTTGGAGATGTTTCAATTATTACCGGGCAGCCGATCGTTTCGCTGTTATCAAGAATTATGTTTACTTCATACTCCTTAAAGTAATCGATTATAAATCCTTCGGGAGTTGTTTGTCCTTCGGGCTTTACTCCCTTAAATATCTGTATGTTTTCCTGGATATTGTTTTCAACTTGGTTTAAATATTCAAGAATACTTGAGGATGAATATTTTTCTCTGAGATTAGCGATAACACCTTTTATTAGGTTCGAGCTGAATTCTATTTCAAGATTACTTAATTGTTTTTGGAATTCCTGGCTGAGCTTTAATCCTTTCTTAAAAACATTTTGCAGCTCTTCCTGCTTACTGTTGTACTTCTTAATTATTGCTTGAGCATCTTCTTTAGTCACCTTTTGCTGTTGTATTAACTCTTCCAACTGATATACAGAAACAGGCTGGTTATCAATTATAGGAAATATTTCCGGTCTTACTCCCTCTCCAACTTTTATTTGACCTAAAGTAAAATTTTCTTTTTTCAGAGTTTCATTAAATGAATTTAATAGAGATTGTTCCTTATCATTATATTCAGAAATTATTTGTTGCTTTCTTGACATATAAGATTCACTTTCTAGCGCTTGGGGAATTTGTCGCTGCAGCAATCTGATCGCAGATCCCAACTCCTCCTTAAAAAGTTTGGCTTTACCGACTTCAAAAGTTAGAAGAACCGGTCTGTCTGCATCCTTAAAATTATTTACATAAGCATAGTCATTCAGTTTACCTACATTCGAACTGATGGATTCAAGCATTTGTTTTACGGTTGTCATTTTACCAGTTCCTGAAAGCCCGGCAATGTAGATATTATAACCCGGGCTGTGTAAGTCAACCCCAAGTCGAATAGCTTTTAATGCTCTTTCCTGGCCAAGAATTCCTTCAATTGGTTTTAATGATTCAGTTGAATCAAATTCAAAAATATTTGGATCGCATTGCCATCTAAGGTCTTCGGGCTTTAGTTCGAATTTTTTTTGTGAGTTGATTTTAGGTAGTTGTTTTGTTGTCATTTTGCCTTCATTCAATATATTAGAAGAAGTAATCTGCTATTAAAAGCTGAGATTTTTCATGAAAATGTAATTATTATTAAGATGAATATCAAAAAAGAAATTAAGCGCTCACTTAACGATTTTCTATATCTGCCCAAATAAATTTCATATTGGTTTATTTTCAATGTTGTGCTGCAAACTATATCCAAAAGAATGAAGGTGAGAAAGTTTTATTCCACTATGTTATTGGTTTTACTAAGGTTTGAGAAAAATATTTATCCAAATGCTGATTGATGTTCTGAAAATTCAAACATTAGTAACTCGTAATGAGATAAATTTCTTCAACCTTATCACATTCTTTTTATATTTGAGAAAGATCTCTCATTAAAAATTCTTTCTACCACTTAAGAAGATTATTCTTTTGAAAGGAGGAGAGAATAATTAAATAAGCGAGGGATTGTATTCAGAGATAATTATAATCATTAAGATTCGGATAAATAGAGCAACCTTTTTCCTGCTTGATAATTATTTTAGGCAGCCGTGAGATTTTCAGTAAAAGTTATTTCTTCTATTTCTTTATCTTTCAACTAATCATAATCTATATTTAATAACGGACAGGTAATGACACTAAATGAAGCAAGAGAATTATTTCCTCATATAAAAAGCGGGAAGATTTATTTTAATCATGCAGCAACGGGACCATTTTCAAAAAATGTTCTGAGCATTGTCAATGAATATCTTCTCCAGCGAAGTGAAACAAATATTGATAACTTTCGTGAACTGATGGAAGTGACTGGTGAAACAAAAAAATATTTATGTCAAATGCTTAATTGCACAGCAGACAGAATTGCTTTTGTTGATAACACTTCAAATGGCTTGAACATTCTTGCCCAGGGAATTAAATGGAAAAAAGGTGATTCGATTATCCTAAATGATATCGAGTTTCCTGCCAATGTTTATCCCTTCTTGAATTTGGAGAAAGAAGGAGTTGAAGTTGAATTTGTGAAGTCAAAAAACGGAATTGTTTCTGCAGATGACATAATTTGTTCAATCAAACCAAGTACAAGATTAATTTCAATTAGCTATGTACAATTTTTAACGGGATATAAAGTTGATCTTGAAAAGATTGGAAATGTTTGCAGGGAGAAGGGAATTATTTTCAGTGTTGATGCAATTCAAGGGCTTGGTGCTTTTACTCTTGATGTTGAAAAAAATAAGGTTGATTTTATCTCATGCGGCACTGCAAAATGGCTGTTGGGAATGCAAGGACTTGCATTCATCTATATTTCTGAAAAACTTCAGCAGCAACTAGAACCTAAATATGTCGGTTGGTTATCTGTGGAAAATGCTTGGAATCATCTCGATTATAATCTCAATCTGAAAAAAACTGCAGATGCACTTCAAGGCGGAACAATAAATGCTTTGGGTGTTTTCGGATTGCTGCCATCGCTAAAATTGTTTTCGGAATTCGGTTACAAGAATGTTGAAGAAAGAATTATCGAAAACTCAACTCACTTCATAAAAAAGTTATTGGAAATTGGTATACATCCAATTCTTAAACAGTGTGGTAAAAAAAATCTCTCGGGAATTATAAGTTTTAAGCATGGGAAAGCAAATCATATTCTTGAGGAGTTGAGAAAGAGAGAAATCTATTGCTCAGTGAGAGAAGGAATGGTTCGGCTTTCTCCGCATTTTTACAATACTTTGGAAGAGATAGATTTTGTTGTGGATGAGATAAAAAATATCCTATAAAGTTCTTATTATTTTGATATGCGAGTCGGTTTGAAAATATATCCGTTAATATCCGTCTTATCTGTTAAATCCGTGTCACATTCTTTTTAATCCTGGACTTTCAATTATTATTTTTTGATGAACAGATTTTTATTATTTTGAACAATGTAAAACAAAAAGGAAAACTAATGCTCAAAGTAAATCTTTTCTCAAAACTTATGTTATTGTCATTTTTAATTCTTGGATTTATTTCACAAAACTTTGCACAGGATTATTTAAAGAAGCTGAGAGTAAGTCCTAAAGCCGAAGTAATGCAAGTGGTGGGATTAACGAAAGTTACAATCTCTTACAGCAGACCGGGAGTTAAAGGTAGAAAAATTTGGGGAGGATTAGTTCCGTATGGTAAAGTGTGGCGAGGAGGTGCAGATGAGGCAACTAAAATTACTTTCACCGCCGATGTTATAGTTGAGGGGAAAAAATTATCTGCTGGTGCATACAGCTTTTTTGTGATTCCTGCCAAGAAAGAATGGATAGTAATTTTCAACAAAGTCGCAGATCAATGGGGGGCATTTGAGTATAATGAAGCAGAAGATGCAATTAGACTAAAAATGAAGCCGAAAACCGCTGAGTTTGAAGAATGGCTGAAGTATGAGATAACTAAAACTGGAGATTATACTGCAAATATTAATCTTATTTGGGAAAAGCAAAGAATAGTGTTGAAATTAGATACGAAATTAAATTAATTTTTAGGGTGGACAGAAATGTCTGGCTTTAATGCCGGTATTTAATGTTTTTTTTGGTAAAACATTTTTCTAATGATCAATCATCCTGCCGTTTAATTATATTCATCAAACCCATATTGCTTTTCCAAATATTTCTTCCTAAGTTTTTTACAGAGAAGTAGTTAAATACTGCATCCAGCATAAATTGTCTTCCTGCTAACTACTTATCTAACTAATAATTAAGAGTAGGGAGAGCTATGATCGGGAACAAAATTTCTCACTACATAATCCTCGACAAGCTTGGCGAAGGCGGACCTGCCTGCCACGATTCATCGATGGTCCTCCGAAGCCCACCTTATTTTACAGGAGGAATAAAATGATTAGTCAAACAATCTCTCATTACAGAATCATAGAAAAACTCGGCGAAGGCGGACGTGTCCGCCGAAACACTCCTTCTCTTCTAGGAGAATTGAAATGATAAGCCAGGTAATTTCACATTACAGAATTATAGAAAAACTCGGCGAAGGCGGAATGGGGATTATTTATAAAGCCGAGGATGTAAAACTCAAAAGAATTGTAGCACTCAAAGTCCTTCCAGAATCATTCACACGAGATGAAGAATCAAGACGAAGATTTACTCTTGAAGCACAAGCCGCATCTTCACTTCAACATAATAATATCTGCACGATACATGAGATAGATGAAACAGAAAACGGGCAGTTTTTCATTGCAATGGATTATTATGAAGGTGAGACATTAAAAAATAAGCTCAGCAAAGGGCTATTGAGTTTAGATGAAATCATATATATAACAACACAGGTAGCTGAAGGGTTACGCAATGCACATGAAAGAGGTATTATTCACAGAGATATAAAACCGCCTAACATTTTCATCACAAAAGAAGGCATAGTAAAAATACTTGATTTTGGATTAGCGAAAAAAGTAGACACGACCCAGTTTACAGGAAAAGGTTCAAAGTTTGGTACAACAAATTATATGTCACCCGAACAGATAAAGGGAGAGAAAGTAGACTACAGAACAGATATATGGTCATTGGGAGTTCTGCTATATGAAATGCTCACTGGCAAGCCACCATTTCATGCAGATTATGAACAAACAATTGTCTATCTAATTCTCAACCAAGAGCCGGAAGACGTAAGAGATTATAGACAAGATGTACCGGAAAAGCTGCTGAATATTCTTGAAAAATCAATGGCAAAGTATATAAATAATAGATACGATGACTTAGCAGCTATGTTGGAAGATTTGGGAACAGTTACAACTAAAGGTGAAATTGAAGACTCCGAATTTGAACTTCCTACTCCATTAGCATCTAATTCAATTGCAGTATTGCCCTTCGTAAATTTGAGTACAGATCCCGAACAAGAACTATTTTGTGATGGCTTAACAGAAGAACTTATCAGCACTCTATCCCGTATAAGAGAATTAAAAGTAGTGGCGCGAACAACTGCATATGCCTTCAAAGGAGGAAGCTACGATGTTCGTAATGTAGGCAGAAAATTAGATGTAAGAACTGTGCTTGAAGGAAGTGTGAGAAAATCGGATGGTAGACTGAGGATTACAGCTCAGCTAATAAATGTTTTAGATGGCTTTCACTTGTGGTCTGAACGCTACGACCGCGAATTAAAAGACGTATTTGATCTGCAGGAAGAAATCTCTCTCAAAATCGTAGATGTACTAAAAATTAAGCTGCTTGAAAATGAGAAAGAGAAATTAATTAAACGATATACGGACAATTTAGAAGCGTATAATCTTTATCTGCAAGGAATGGTCTTTTTCAATAACCTTAATTTAAGGGTAGTAAGTAATTGTATTGAATACTTTAATAAAGCACTCGAAAAAGATCCCAACTATGCGCTTGCCTACTATGGTCTTGGAGGAATCTATTTTGCTTTAATGTATTTCGGAGCAAAGAGTACCAAGGAAGCACTGCCATACATGAAGAAATTCAATAAGAAAGTATTGGAGATTGATGAAAGTCTGTGGGGAGGATATCATCTTCTGGCCCTTCAAAAAGCTTGTTTTGAATTTAAACATGATGCATCGTCTTCTTACTACCGACGCGCTCTGGAATTAAACCCAAATGATACTCTTACTCAGATAAATTATGGTATGCATCATATATCGGTGGGGAATTTCGATGCGGCAAGAAAACTAACAGAGAGAGCGCTAATGATAGATCCCCTTTCTGATTTTGCAGAATTGGTAGGTCAGTATGCAGATTTCTGTAAAATGAAATTTGAACAAGTTGCTGAACGCCTCAGTAAATACATGGATTATGATCCTCCTTTCTTGTGGGGCTTGTGGTTTTTGTGGCGTGCTTGTTCCTTCTTGGGGAGAAAAGAAGAAGCTGTTGAAGTGTTAAAGAAAATATTTACTGCAGTTGGCAGTACTAAAATGGTTGAGATGATAGATAAGGTCAGCGTTAATGATGCGTTTAAAACTATAGCATTTGGAATGGCAGGTGCTTATTCAACTCATTACTCTTCACCTTATGATATTGCAACTATATTCATCCACGCAGGAAAAAAGGAGGAGGCACTTAAATGGTTGAAAGAGTCAATTCATGTCCTTGATCCTAAAGCACATTTTTTAGTTGCTGATCCAGATTTTCAAAGTATCCGGAATGATGAACGATTTATAGAATATGTAAAAATGGTTGGCTTAAAACCGTGAACTACTATGAAGAAAATCTTAAGTTAGGCAGCATTATTGAACTTATTCAAGTGCTTAACCAGCAATCATCTTTCGAAGAAATACTTAGAATTATCTCCGTTAAGGCGATTCAACTCTTTGATGCGGATTCAGCAAAGGTGATGATGTTAAATCCTCAAACCGAGCACACAATCAAAACAATTTACATAAAGCAAAAAGATAATTTCTTACAGAATTATCATCTTCTAAATGTAAACATAGCTGGCTGGGTTCAGAAAAATCAGATTTCTTTCCTCAGTTCAGATTTGTGTGAAGATGAGAGATTTAGCTCCGATATCTTCAAAGATATCGAAGTTCAATCGGCAATTTGTGTTGCCTTAAATGTTGGAAATAGACCAATTGGAACCCTTCACTTGCTAAATAAAAGAGGCAATAAAATTTTTACACAGGAAGATCTCAGTCTTGCAGAAAAATTTTCTTACGTTATTGCGCCGTTTTTAAATACAGTTGGAAAAATAGAAGAATATTTTGCCTGTCCACTTCCTGATGACGATTTAACGAACAAATATGCCAAAATAGGTTTGATCGGGAAAAGTGATAGGTTCATCGATTTGCTAAAGTCAATCGAGGCTGTATCCAAATGCAATGTTCGGGTACTGCTTGAGGGCGGAACCGGAACCGGTAAGGAACTGATTGCCAAAGCTATTCACAAGTTCAGCGAAAGGAATACGGAAAAATTTTCTGTTTTAGACTGCGGGACAATACCGGAATCGCTAATTGAAAGCGAGATATTCGGTTATGTCAAAGGGGCATTCACAGGCGCTGCAAAAGATAGGATGGGTATAATTGAAGAAGCAAACAATGGCACTCTGTTTATTGATGAAGTATGCAACCTTCCCCTGGATATGCAGTCAAAATTTTTAAGATTCTTACAAGAAAAAGAATTTCGCTCAGTCGGTTCAAATGAAGTTAAAAAAGTTGATGTGAGAATTATTGCGGCAGCCAGCGTTCCACTTATAAAATTAGTTAAAGAGAAAAAATTCAAAGAAGAACTGTATTATAGATTAAATGTCTATCCGATTTATGTTCCCTCTCTCGATGAACGCGCTGAGGATATTGCATCTTTAGTTTATCACTTCATACCAGTTTTTGCACAAGAACAGAAAAAATGTTTAGAGACATTTGACAACGATTTAATGAAGTTTTTGACTCATCGTCATTGGCCAGGAAATATAAGAGAACTTGAAAATATAGTTGAGCGTCTTGTTGCACTAACTCCCCCTGCTCATAAAATTATTGGAAAGGATATTCTTCCTAAAGAATATATTGAAGAAATGGAAGAAGAAAAGTTTCCTAATTATGCAATGCAGTCAAATCTATCTCTTAACGCCAGACTACATGATATCGAATCACAAATCATTAGAGAAGCACTAATAAATCACGATTGGAACCAGACAAAAGCAGCACTTTCACTCAACATTCCCGAGCAAACACTTCGATACAGGATGCATAAGCTCAAAATCAGCAAAGACTAATTCATGAACCAAACAAGCTGGAACCAATTCCCTATCATTCGATTGTTGCTTCGCTAATAAATCAGCGAAAGGTAAAAAGACTGTAGTGTAACATTCTATGGGTTTAGTCCCCCTTTGAAGGGGGCGAGGGGGATGTCTGACTGTTTTGTGTATAAGCATTTATCCACTCTTTAATTCTGCTCAATACACTCTCCATCTGAAATTTTACTTCCAGATCATCAAATCTTAAAAAGCGAACTCCTAATGATTCTAATCTTTGCTGCCGTTTCTCATCATAAGTTTCTTTCAGTGCATGAGAAATTCCATCTATTTCTATTGCAAGAAATAATTCATGACAAAAAAAGTCAGCAATATAGTTATCTATTGGTACTTGCCTGTGGAACTGATAACCTAAAATCTGCTTAGTTTTAATTTCTTTCCACAATAAAATTTCTGATAATGTGCTTTCTTTTCGCAAATTTCTTGCAAGATCTCTTAGTACTGGGTTATATGGAATTATTTTATTGCGAGGCATAGAAAAACTATTTAGTTAAAAATAATCATCAAAATATAATGAGGCAAATAACACCCCCCTCGCCCCCCTCAAGGGGGGACTCATTTCCGAGCTCAACCTTTCATTGATGATATATTACTGTTGTCAAGTATCTGACTAATACAGTAACTCGCAAACTTCTGCGAACTCGCAAAACCCTGCGTTTAAAAAAGAATTCCCTCCGCGAAAAACTTAATAATTAAATCAAAATTTAACTCAGCTATTCAAAAGCTAGTCGGCACTTGCTTTGTAAATCAGAAGTAAAGCGAGAAAGATCAAAGAAAAAAAATACAAAGAAACATTAATAATGGAGGCGGCAATGAAACGCTTATACTTATTTCTTTTACTAGCAATTTTATTTCAGCAAGTCTTACACGCACAAGATGGATGGTTTTATCAGAATCCAACTCTATCCATTGAAACACTGCGAGATGTCTGTTTTATCGATGAAAATACTGGTTGGGCTGTAGGCAATAAAATCATCAAGACAACAGATGGTGGAAGCAACTGGATTGTGATTAATGAAGAAGGTGGCGATGCAATTTTCTTTACTGATGAAAATAACGGTTGGGTTATTGGAGATTACGAATCAATTAGAAAAACTACAAATCGAGGGAATGATTGGTTTAACCAAAATATCGTTAACAATGATCAAGACCCCCTTAGAGATGTTTTCTTTGCGAACAAAGATACGGGTTGGATTATTCGTGGCGCAAAAATATACAGAACAGTGGATAGTGGGGACGATTGGAGTGGTATAAATGACGAAGGTGGTGAAGCAATCTTTTTTACAGATGTAAATACAGGATGGATTGTTGGCGATGGAAGGATCAGAAAAACCACCAATGGTGGAATGAATTGGATTACACAATTGGATACAACGATCTTCTTAAGGGATGTATTTTTTATAAATGAAAGTACAGGCTGGGTCATTAATTTTTATGGAATAATATTTAAAACAACAGATGGTGGGGCAAATTGGATAACTCAATTCACTGATAGTATTCCCAATACTTATTTAAATAGTATTTGCTTTACTGATTCAAATAATGGAATTGTCGTTGGTAGTAGCCGAAATAGTGAAGTCAACGACAACGAAATCTTAATACTTCGAACAACAAATGGAGGTAATACTTGGGCTAAGCAATTTACTGAGATAAAAGGATTAGGCCAATGGCTGACTAGTGCCTGTTTTCCAACTGCAAATAATGGCTTTGTAGTTGGAGGTGGATTTCCATTGGGGGGAAATAGAGGACCAATAATTCTTCGGACTACAGATGGCGGAAATAACTGGTTTAGCCAAATAAAAGATGTTCATCATGATCTTTATGGAATTTCTTTTGCAAATGAAAATATTGGTACAGCTGTTGGTAAGTACGGAACAATTGTAAGAACAACAGATGGTGGTAACAATTGGATTAGTCAACTAAGTGGAACGCATTTTCATCTCACAGATGTATGTTTTATCAATGTAAATGTTGGTACTGCTGTTGGTTCGGGTTGGTCCGACGAAGGCCGCATAATCCTTCGAACAACTAATGGCGGAAATAATTGGATTACTCAACTAAAGGATAATATTGGCTATACTAATACTGACGTATTTTTGATCGATGCAAATACAGGTTGGGTTGTGGGTGGAAATAAAATCCTTAAGACGTCAGATGGTGGTGAAAATTGGACTACTACTACAATAAATTCGACCTATGGGCTTAATGGTGTATATTTTACGGATGCCAATACAGGTACGGTAGTCGGTTTTGAGGGAACAATCCTTCGGACAACAAATGGGGGGGGATGCTGGGTTGAGCAGACAAGTGGAACAACTTATCATCTAAATTCAGTTTTTTTCACATCAGCAAACGTAGGTTGGATTGTTGGTTGGGATTGGACGCCATCTGAAGCAACTGAAGATGGTGTACTTCTTCATACTACTGATGGAGGTAATAACTGGACGACAAAATTCAGAAAAGAGGGCATGAGGTTCACTTCCCTATTTTTTACTTCGTCAACAACAGGATGGATTGTGGGTGGTGATTGGGGGACTCAGCCTGGAGGAATCCTCTATACAACAGATGGAGGGAATAATTGGACTGAACAAACAAGTGGCACTACGAAGTACTTGAATTCAGTTTATTTCACTTCGCCAACAACCGGCTGGATTGTAGGTATTTACGGGATTATACTAAAAACCACAAACGGCGGTGTAACCTTCGTTCAAGAAGAACATATTGACGTAATACCTACTGCTTATACACTTTCACAGAATTACCCAAATCCATTTAACCCAAGCACAAAAATAAAATACAGTATTCCGTCAAATGTGAAACGTGAGACGGCAAACGTGCTACTTAAAGTATACGATATCCTCGGCAATGAAATAGAAACATTAGTTAATGAGGAAAAACCAACAGGCACTTATGAGGTAACATGGAATGCAACAGGGTTGCCCAGCGGAGTTTATTTCTATAGACTAAAAGCCGGTGAATTTATATCGACAAAGAAAATGGTTTTAATACGTTAAATAAATATGGTTCTACCGTTAATAGTGTGAAAATAATAATTTAAAGATATGGAAACGAAAGAATTATTCA